>FZPS01000025.1_pt12 | contig 82107 bp, 85 predicted proteins | sample 1817821 | NCBI WGS metagenome assembly FZPS01 (sample SAMEA104158645, study PRJEB21678) | metagenome | place: Germany | collected 2015-04-21
GCTCTGTATAGAGGCAGCCGAAGCTCTCCGCCTCAGCCCTGAGCCGCGAACCCCTGAGCAGCTTTAGAAAGCCCAGATGGATTCGATCCGGTTTCAGAGCGTAGACATAGTCGAAGGACTCGCCGAAGCGCCAAAAACCTTCCTCCGGCAGGCCGGCAATCAAATCCAGCAGCACCCGGACGGTGGTCTTCTCCTTCAGATAGCGCACATTTTCAGCCAAGCGGTCCAGATCGGTGCGGCGGGATACCGCATCTAGGGTATGCAGATTGGTGGACTGGACTCCGATCTCAAACTGAAAGCGGTTTTCCGGGGCCTGTTCCAAAAGCTTAAGGATTTCAGGCGTAAGCAGATCGCCGCTTACCTCCAGCTGAAAGCGGGTAGGCGTGTCCAGTTCCATCATGAACTGCAGCAGCTCGTAAGCCCGCTTGACATCATAGTTAAAGGTCCGGTCAACAAAGCGCACCTGTTCCACCCCTGCTTCCGCCAGGCGTCTCAGCTCCTCCAGGGATCTGCTTTCCGGGAATTTCCTGACCCGCCCCATCACTGAGGACAGGCAGTAGGCGCAGGCGTAAGGACACCCCCGGGTGGTTTCGTAATACACAATCTTGTCTTGAAGATCCCGCAAATCGCCGCTGTAGATGGGCGGCACCGCCGCCAGATCCAGGGGCTCCCAGGGATTTGTCCGAACATCTTCCCCGGCGCGGTAGACCAGGCCGGGAATCTTCTGCAGCTGATTCTCGGTAAGAGCTCCCTCTGCCAGGCTGAACTCTTCTAAGAACCTGCGCAGCGCCTCTTCCCCTTCCCCTGAAATCAGAAAGTCAATCTCGGGGTAGGTTCTCAGCCAGTATTCGGTATCAAAAGAGACCTCGGGCCCGCCCAGGATAATCGTTGTATTGGGACACACCTTGCGCAAATTGCCCACCAGGGGCAGAATCAGCTCAATATTCCAGATATAGCAGGAAAAGCCCACTACATCGGGCTTTCTCCGGGCCAGTTCAGCCAGGATCAGGCCCAGATCCTGATTAATATTAAACTCGAGGGTTTCCACATTGGGAAACCCCTCCTCAACATAGCTTTTCAGATAGCGCAAGGCGAGGCTGGAGTGGCTGTACTTCGCATTTAACGCCACCAGTACTACCTGCATAAAATACCTCCAATAAGTTTACTCAAAGCAGGACCCCCCCAGAAACTCCCGCAAAATGGAATTGCATGGTATCTCCGACCAATCCTCAACGGACACAAAGTGATTCAGGAAGCGCAGCATGCGCCGGGCTTCAGAATACTGGGGATCTGCAGGCGTGATCTCCTCCAGGAGCTTCACCGCCAAAGGCTTCAGCACAGGGAGCTCGTAGATCAGCGTGGAGTTGAACATCACGTCTGCATCTTCCTGGAAGGGGAAGATATGCCGCTTTTCGCCCCTGGTTACAGAAGGCCAGCGCTCGATGGTGGCCCGGGCATCATGGCCCCGGAACTGACTGTCCCGAATCATGCGCCTCAGCAGGCGCACATCGGTGGTGGGAATCCTGGTGTGATAATCCAGATTCAGGTTGGTCAGGGCTGAAATATAGATCTTAAACTTGCGGCCCTTGGGTATGGATGCCGTGAGCTTGTCATTGAGCCCGTGGATGCCCTCAATAATGATGGGCTGGTCCGGCCGGACCTGGAGCTTTCTGTGTTCATGCCACTGCCTTTTTCCCGTTGGGAAGTGGAAAGTGGGGAGCTGCACCTCTTCCCCCTGGATCAGCTTGGTCAGATGCTCGTTAAAGAGATCGATGTCAATGGCCTCAAGGGCCTCAAAATCAGCATTTCCCTCTTCGTCTAAAGGCGTCAGATGGCGATCGACAAAATAGTCATCCAAACCTATGGCCACAGGCCATAAACCTTCCACCCTAAGCTGCACCGTCAGGCGCTGGGCGAAGGTGGTCTTGCCTGAACTGGAGGGACCTGCGATCAGGATGATGCGCAGCCGGTCCCGCTCCCGGGAGATCTGCCGGGCAATGTCGCGAATCTGGTTTTCATGGTAGGCCTCTGAAATGCGCACCAGATCGCCGAAATAGCCCTGGCGAATTCTCTCGTTCAGGGCTGGAACTGTGGGAATGCCAAGGTTATCCTGCCAGCGCTCTGCCTTGAAAAACTGGTTAAAAAGCTTGCCCTGCTCCACATAGTCCTTAATCTGGGTTGGATGGGACCTGCGGGGATATTCCAAAATGAAACCGGGCAGATAGTAGCGGAGCTTAAAGTGCTTTAAATAGCCGCTGCTTGGCACCAGAATGGACCTCAGGGAATCATGGAACCAGCCGAAGCTGTAGAGGACCACTTCATCACTGCCGTTCTGCTCCAGGAGCTGCAGCTTATCTTCGAAGCCCTGTTCCTGGTAGACTTGGCGTGCCGCATCCTTCGGCACAACCCTGCGTTCGAAGGGAACGTCCTCCTCCACCAAGGCATGCATGCGTTCTTCAATGGCCCGGATATCCTTTTCAATCACCGGGTGAGTATAGTCTATCTCACCGTAAAGGCCGTTATTTAAGGAATGCTTGATGTGCACCGTGCAGCCGGGCAGAACCTCAATTGCCGCGCGTACAAATAAAAAGACCAAACCGGCCCGGTAGGCCCGCATCCCGTCCTCAGAGTCGGTCCGCAGAAACTCGATCCAGCAGTCCTCTGTCAGGGGAAACTGGAACCCCATAATATCATTGTTTACCCTGGCTACTACAGTCCCCTCCGACTCCGGGACCCGCCGGGCGATTTCCCCCACCAGGGTGCCTGCGGGCACCTGCAGCTCACGTTCACCGACAGTTACTCTAATTTGTCCTTTTTCCACAGAATTACCTCCTCCCATGCTTGGCGCTGGAATAAATCCGAAAGATCGAACTGGCCAGGATAATTCCTGCAGCTGCTGCTCCAGCCGCCAGCAGCGTTGAAACAAGTGAAGCAAATGCTTCTGCATATTCTTTCTGCAAGAAGCTTAACATCGTCAAGTAGGCCTGACCCCCGGGGACCAGGGGAATCACTCCAGGGATAAGAAAGAGCAGAACCGGCTGCCGGCGCCTGCGGGCCAGAATCTCGCTGCAGATAGCCGCGGCAGTGGCACCCATAAAGACGGTTCCGATATCACCCCAGGACTGGGGCGTCAGCAGGAAGACACTGTAACCCACAGCCCCCACCAGTCCTGCGTAAATACTCTGGCTGGCTGGAACCCGGTAAATATAGGCAAAGGTTATCGCTCCTACAAAGCCGATTAAAGCCTGGATCAGCATTCTACCGCCCCCCCAAGCTTATCACAATGGCTACGCCTGTGGCAATGGCAACCGACACCACCAGGGCTTCTGCGGCCCTGCTCAGTCCCGACAGCAGCTCGCCGCTTAACAGGTCACGGATGGCCGTAGTCATGGCCACGCCGGGAGTCATCACCATCACCGCGCCCAATGTGGTCAGATCAGGATGAATGGGCAGAACCTCAGCCAGCCCCAGAGCCGCGGCTGCAGCAATCATGCCGCCGATGGCCGACTGCAGCACTTTAGGAACCGGATAGCGCTCCAGGAAAGACACAGCCGTCAGCACCAGGGCGCCGATCACACCGGCCACCCCTGCTTCAAACCAGCTGCCTCCAAAGATCAGGGTAAAAGCCATGGCGCCCCCGCCACCCATAAGCTGCCTTTTCAGGCTTTCCGGATTTCCTGCTCCGGCCAGGACCGCCAAGCGGCCCTTGACCTCCTGGGCTGTCACTTGGCCTTCGGAAAAGTCCCTGCTCAAGGAGTTGATGGCGGCAATAACCGCCAGGTTGTTGCGGGACTGCCTTGTGCGCCGAACCCTGGTATAAACCTGGCCGCCGGGGGCATGCAAAGAAATGAACAGCCCTGTAGGCGTAGCAAAACCCTCCACCTGCACAAAGCCGGCGGCCCGGCCCATTCTTTCGATGGTCTCTTCCACCCGGTAGATTTCAGCCCCGCTGGTTAACAAAAGTTCGCCTGCCTGCAGAACCAGGTCCACCAGCTGCTCCATAATGATCATTCTCTTTCGCTATTCTCTCTGGAAAGGATATTTCGGATCCTTGTTGAAAACCAAGTTGGTAAGGAGGTAGATCGTATTGGAAGTGAATCAGCAACGTTTAGTAGATGAGTTTTTGGAACTTGTGAAAATTGACAGCCAGCCCAAAGACGAACGCCTAATCGCCGATGCCTTGATCAGCAAGATGCAGGACCTTGGCTTTGCAGTCACCGAGGATGACTCCGGTGCAAAAATCGGCGGCAGCGCAGGCAATCTCATCGGCATCCTGGAGGGCCAAAAAGACGCCCCTGCCCTGCTGTTCTGCGCCCATATGGATCGGGTCCATCCTGGACTGGGCATTAAACCCCAGGTCAAGGACGGCGTCATCACCAGCGACGGCACCACCATCCTGGCTGCCGACGATGTGGCCGGCATAGCTGCCATTCTCGAAGCGGTGCGGATTGTCCAGGAACAAAAGATTCCCCACGGGCGCCTGGAAGTCCTCTTTACTGTCGCCGAGGAAGGGGGCCTCTTCGGGGCCAAGTCAGTGGATCCCGGCCGCTTCCAGGCCAAAGCAGGGTTTTTCATGGATGCCGGCGGCCCAGTAGGCACAATCGTCACAGCTGCCCCGGCCCAAAAAGGTCTGGAAGCCACTATCCACGGCAAGGCGGCACATGCAGGGGTTGCCCCTGAAGAGGGCTTAAGCGCCATCATCGTTGCGGCCCATGCCGTTACACAAATGAAACTGGGCAGGATTGACGCCGAAACCACCGCCAACATCGGCGTCATTGAAGGCGGAGCAGCCACAAACATTATTCCCGACAAAGTCAAGCTGAAAGGGGAGGCACGCTCCCTGGACAACGGCAAGCTGGATGTCCAGATCAACCATATGGTAGAAGTGCTGGAAGCGGTCTGTGCCGAATACGGCGCCAAAGCCGACATCAGCGTGGAACACAGCTACAGCGCCTTCCGCCTCACCGACGAAGATTACGCAGTCAGGCTTGCGGTGAAAGCTGCCGAATCCATGGGCCTTAAGCCCAGCATCGAAAGCACCGGCGGCGGAAGCGACGCCAACATCATTAACGGCTATGGCATTCCCTCAGTGGTGCTGGGCATGGGCTACACCGATGTGCACACCACAGCAGAGGCCATCAGCATAGATCAGCTGGTCAAAGCTGCAAAGTACGTGCTCAGCATCATTGCTGCAAGCTAGGCACAGAGGCTGCAAAGGGGTCGATAGACCCCTTTGCTTATATTATACTGTCGCTAAGTATTTTGGTTAACTCTTCTGCGGAAGGGCTGCCCAGGGAGTTCTTGACATTGTTGGTGAGCATCGCTTTGCTGACATAGTGCTCGATTTTCTCCGGCGACAGTTGGAGCTTTCCGGCGTAGTCTTTAAACAGCTCATCCATAAGCTCCCCAAAGGCCGCCACAGATTCAAGCCCCAGGAGCTCCAGCACAGTTTCCACCCGCTCCGGCGCCACCGACTTGGTATACTCCAAGTATGCCTTCATGCAGATGCCGTTAGCCCGTCCATGGGGGAATCCGTCGTAGTAGGTTAACGAATAGCCCAGGGCATGGACCAATGCGGTACCAGTCTGGGCAATAGCGATTCCGCCCAGGCTGGATGCGAGAAGCAGCGCATCCCGGTTTTCCAGCGTTAAGCTCCCCTGGCGCAGTGCCGGTATGGCGGTCCCCCACAGGGCAATGCCCTGGAGGGCGACAAAATCGCTGGCCCGTGTCGCCCGGTTGGAGAGATAGCTTTCCACAAGGTGCGAGAGGGCGTCCACCGCAGTGTCCACTGTAACATGCAGGGGCAGAGACTCTGTATATTTCGGATCGAGATAGGCTGTGTGGGGGAACAGATCCGGCCCCCGCAGGCCTTTCTTTGTTTCTTCTTCTTCCAATGTCAGCACCGCATACTGCGTCACCTCGCTGCCGGTTCCGGCAGTTGTGGGAATAGCGACAATGGGCAGCGCCCGCTTTTCCCACTGGGTGGTGTACAGTTCCAAAACAGGCAGATCGTTCACTGCCAAGACAGCCATCACCTTGGCGGCATCCAGGGGGGAACCGCCGCCGATTGCGATGACGTAGTCGCAGCCCTCTTCCCTCGCCAGCCTGCCGCCGGCCTCCACTGTCTCCACCGAAGGGTTGTTTTCTACCTGGTCAAAGATGACGTATTCGCCGGGAAGCACAGCCAGGACATCATCCAGCGCCCCGCTGAGGCGGGCAGAGGATTTGCCGGTCACGATCAACGCTTTGCGGCCAAGGGCTAAATCCTTCCCCGCTTCCCTGACCACACCCTGTCCATACACCATCCTGGTCGGCATGAAATAGTTGAATGCGTTCATTTGCTCTTGCTCCTTTCCTAGACTTTAAGAGTTTTCCACTGGCCCCTGTTAAAGCGCAGCTGAATCAGGAAGCCTCGCACAAAAAGGTCCACAACCATGGCAATCCAGGCGCCGATCAGGCCCAGGCCAAGCCGTATAGCGAGGAGGTAGGCCAAACCGACCCGGACCGCCACAAATCCCGCGATTACAATCTTTAGGATCGCCCGGGTATCCCCTGCACCCCGCAGGCCCCCGGCCAAAATCATCCAGGTTGCCAGGGCAGGCTGACTGATGGCAACCAGGCGCAGGCACACCGCAGCCTGGGCAATAACCTCAGGGTCGCTGGAGAAGATCTTCACCAGGGGCTCGGGCATGATTAGGAAGATCACGCCCATCACAGACATGACCAGAATGCCCAGGTTGCGGGCTCCCAGTCCCGATGCCTCTGCCTCCTCAGGGCGCTGGGCCCCTAGGTTCTGTCCCACCAGCGTAGTTGAGGCGGTGGCAAATCCGGCCCCAGGCATAAACGACAAAGACTCAGCATTGAGGGCAACCTGGTGGGCGGCATAGGCCACCGTGCCCAGGGACGAGACAATCATGGTGTAAACCAGCTGGGCGATGCGCATCATGCCCTGCTCCAGCCCGGCCGGGATGCCGATATTGGCAATGCGCCTGATGATGCTGGGATCCGGCCTAAAGGAGTCCGTGATCCGCACCCGAAGCACAGGATGCCTAAACAGGATGCGCAGGGCAATGATCCCTCCGGCTGCCTGGGCGACGGCAGTGCCGATGGCGGCCCCGGTCACGCCCAGGGGAGGAAAAGGCCCGACACCATAAATAAAGATAGTATTGCCAATGATATTAATAACATTCACCAAAGCGGTAATCCGCATCGGCGTCTTGGTATCCCCGGCGCCCCGCAGGATGGCGTTGATCACAATCAGGAAATAATTCAGGACCATTGCCAGGGTAACCACCCGCACATAAGCAGCTGCCATGTTCAGCACCGCTGCCTCAGAGCGCCTGAACAGCACTCCCAAAAGCCCCCGGGCCGCGAAAAGAAATGCAATCATCACTGTGCCGGAAACAAACAGGCCCAGAACCATTGACTGGCGGGCCACATCGCCGGCCTTGTCCGGTTCGTCCGCGCCAATATGCCGGGCCACCAGGGCGGTGCTGCCTGTCGCCAGGGCAGAAAAAACGGTCAGGCCGATCATGGAGATTTGGTTTCCCAGGCCTGCGGCAGCCAGCGAAGCTGCACCTAAACGCCCCACCATGGCGGTATCCACTATACCGACCATCGTGTGCAGCAGGTTTTCCACAATAGCGGGCCAGGCCAAGTGCAGAACCTTCCTGCGAATATCCGTCTTACCTAGAACAAGCTCTGTCTCTATTCCCAAAAGCCCTTCCCCCTCTCTTCATTTCGGAAGGAATGAAGTCCAGTTCAGCGAAGTACCTCTTATTATACTACGAAAGAGGCGTTTTTTGTGGATCAAACAACTTATAAATCGCCCCTCGGCCCCCTTTATCTCTGGTGGCACCAAGGGAGACTGGTCTATGCCTCCTTTGACGAAGGAAGCGGCGCAGTATGGCTGAAAAAGCGCTTTCCCAAGGCCCATTGGGAGCCCAGGACACTCGAAAAACGCTATCAGGAAGACTTGGATCGCTATTTCCGGGGCGAAAAGATCCAGTTTAACTGGCCCCTGGAACTTCTCGGCACCAACTTTCAGCAAAGGGTGTGGCGGGAAATTGCAGCAGTCCCCCACGGCCAGGTGACAACCTATAAGAGAATTGCCGAAGCTTTGGGTACCAGGGCTTATCGGGCGGTGGGCCAGGCAGCAGGCGCCAACCCAGTAAGCGTAATCGTCCCCTGCCACAGAGTGTTAGGCACCCACTCCTTTGGCGGCTACGGAGGGGGGCTCAACCTGAAACGCTTGCTCTTGGAGCTGGAAAGTGTTACGCTGGCGCCATACTTTTTTGCCTGAAGGAGAGTGAACATATTGAGCAGGCTGATTTTCGGCTTTGACATCGACGGGGTGCTCACCAATGACGATGACGGCGAGTGCAGCATCTGGCTTAAAGAGGCCAGCGAGTATTTCGGCGTGCCCCTCCCTGAAAAGCGCGCCTATTACATCGAAGATGCTTTCGGTATAAGCAGGGAAGAAGTGTTGGGATTTTTCCGGGCCCGGGTGCACAAAATCTACAGCGAGGTGCCTGTCCGGGAACATGTGGCGGAGACGCTGCAGAGCCTGTGGAACAGCGGCCACACTATCCACCTGATCACAGCCCGGGATGAAAGCTCCCGGGACATAACAGAAAAGTGGCTCCGGCGCCACAGCCTTCCCTACCACAGCCTGTACATGCGCCGTTCCAAACAGCCCTTCTCCAAGGGAACCCTTTGCCAGGAACTCCAGGTAGGGTTCTTTGTAGACGACAAAGTGGAAAATGCGCTGGAAACAGCGGAAAAAGGCATCTACACCCTGCTTTTCCACGCCTCCCACAACCGCGGTTTTGTTGCCCCGCTGCCTCTTGTGAAAAACTGGCGGGAGATTCAAAGGCATATCAACCTCTGGCTAGGATACGCTCAGTTCTAGCTCCTCCTTGCAGAGCTCAAAAAAGTTGCACCAGGGGCAAAGACCCCTTTCATCTGTCAGGGCGAAGGCCTCCTTGGGACGGGGAACGTTCCTCACCGGATCCAGGAGCAGCCTGCGCATCTCCTCCATGCTGGCCCTGGCTGTCCCCTCGACCTTTTCAAGGTCTGCCGGAGTAAAGGTCAGCTCCCGGCTGGTCTGCAGACTCAGATACTCCAGTCTCGCTGCGATCTGCCCGGCGGCAACGCCGTGCTTTTTGTTTACATAGAGGGCGTACAGGGCCACCTGGTCTTGGTTGTCCTCTGCCTCTACCCCGGTTTTCCAGTCCACGATCCGCCACTGTCCCGCCGCTGTCTTGTAAAGCAGGTCTGGCACCGCGTAGACAGGCGTCTCGTCGATGAGGAATGTATCAAACTGTTCAAAGGCAATAATCTCTGTGCCGGCCTGGCCAAGCTCATCCCAGACATCAGAAGAAACCAGGCCCTCAGCTGCCTGCCTGATGCGCTCGTTAATTCTGGCCAGGGTTGCATCGCTGATCTCCATTCGGTAGTAAAACTCATGGAGCATGTCTACCCGGTTCGGACGCCTGATAAACAGGTCCAGATCATCCCGGGAAGATTTCCACACCCTCCGCAGCTGGCGGCGGATCTCTTCCTCCGCCACGTCCGCATCGGGCAAAGGCCGCCCTTCCCGCACCCGCTCCACCATGTGATAGGCGCTTTTATGGAGGGCATCGCCTAAGACAATGTATAAATTGCTCAGTTTCTTGAGGCGGTAAGCCAGCGCGGCTTCTTGCGGCGCCCCCATTTCCCAGCCGTTGTGGGAACCATAGTAGTTGTAGTAGTAGCGCCGGGGGCAGCTTGCCAGCGTCTGCTGCCTCGAGAACGACCAGGACCACTCGGGATATTCCCGCCTCACATAGCCTGCCATTTTACAATCCCCTTTCTCGTACTAATCGCGCCAGATCATGGCCGCCGGGAACCTGAAACACCCTCAAGTCAAATTCGGGTACGATGGCCAGGACATGATCAAAGACATCCGCCGCCACCCCTTCATGGTTGACCCAGCCTACGTCCTTGGTAAAAGCGTAGATCTCCAAGGGCAGCCCGCTGGGCGTCGGCGGCAGCTGCCGCACAATCATAATCAAGTCCTGATTGATGGCGGGGTGGGTCTTCAGATAGGCCTTCAGGTAAGCTCGGAAGGTCCCCACATTGGTCAGGTGCCGCCCGTTCACCACTGAGGCCTGGATGTTGTGGCGCCGGTTGTGCTCCTCGATTTCCTTAACCTTGGCGTCCAGGTAACTCTGGAGCAGCTCAATGCCCCTGAGATGGTCAAAGAGGTCCTGGTCCAGAAAACGAATGCTGGTCTGGTCGATGAGAATCGACCTTTTAATCCGCCGTCCGCCGCCTTCAAACATGCCCCGCCAATTGACAAAGGACTCCTGGGAAAGCTTGTGGGTGGGGATAGTCGTTATGGACCGGTCCCAGTTGCGTACCCGTACATAGTGCAGGCCCACTTCAATTACATCGCCGTCGGCTCCGAACTTAGGCGCCTCGATCCAGTCGCCGACCCGGATTTGGTCGCTTAAGGTGAGCTGCATTCCGGCAAAGAAGGCTAAAATCGTATCTTGGAAGACTAAAATCAGGACCGCACTTAACGCGCCTAAGCCGCCTAAGAGGGCCCAGGGCGACTGCCCCAGCAGCAGGGAGAACACGGCTGTGCCGGCGAAGACCCACATGGCGATCTGGACAATCTGCACAAACCCCTTAATGGGCATGCGCACCGAAATGCTGAAGGAATTGTAAATCTTCAGCCCGGCCTTCATCAGGCGATCCAAAGTCAGTGCCACCAACAGTATAGCTGCGGCCTTCAGCAGCTGGGTGACAGGTTCGCCGATCACCTGCAGGAAAGGCACTGTCCGAAACATGATGATTCCCGGAATCACCATGGCCAGGGACCTAAACACTCCCGCCTCGATGATGTAATCATCCCACTTGGCAGGCGTTTTGCGGAAGAGGCGATAAAGCCACTCCAAAAGGTAGGTTCGCACGATGCGATGGGCTATGGCGCTCACCGCCAGGGCAAGGATGAGAATCAGAATATCACGCACAATCGGCAGTTCTAAAAACTCCATGACCAACCTCCTACAGACGGGCCCAAAGCTTTGGCGCCCAGCGCCTGGTGAGATACTGGGCCAGTCCGGCCAGAAGCGCTGCAGCAAGCAGCAGTTCCAGGGGAATCAGCCAGAGAGTGCCTGTCTTCCCGTTGAAGTAAAACAGTGCTCCCAGCAGAAACGCCAGCCCAAAGGTGCCGAAAGCGCCAATGATGGCATTGAAGTTCGATTTGACAGCCCTGATGGGGTTCACCCAGTCCAGCATAGGACGGCTCAGATCCAGCAGCGTCAAAAGCAGCGCGGCCGCCGCGGCTAAAGGAATGCCGAGGAGGGCTCCAAGCAGCACTTCCAGGGGCCCCCATCCGGCAAAATAAGCGATGGGCAGGGTACCCAGCACGCAGCCGACTGTGTTGATGATCTGAGAGGCCGCCACCCGGCTGCCGATAATCTGCCCCAGGGACAGGGGCAGGCTGCGCATGATCCACAGATAGCGCCCTTCCCGGGAAAAGGTGGTAGACGGAATCAAAGACAGCCCGCTCATCACCAGGAAAAACAGGGCCACTCCCCCGATGACCAAGAGCGGGTCCAGCTGGTCTAAAGCCAGCATATCAAAGGGATTGTCGCCCAAATTCTTGCCGAAGGCAGGCAGCAGCGCCATCACCGGCACCAATACATATCCCACCAGGCCGTTTAGGGCAAAATTGGGATCCCGCACAAACAGCTTCCGCTCCGTGCTGACCAGGGTCCAAAAGGCCCCCCTGACTTCCAGTTCCCTGCCTGCCTTCTTCCTCCTGGCGCCGCCCCGGGTCCCTTCCAAACCAGCCAGCACCCCCTGGAGGAACACCTTCTCCCCCAGCAGGTACAAAGCTCCCAGGGACACTGCGCCGGCGAGGAGCATGTAAAGCAGGTTGAGCCACCCTTCAGCCTTGGGTGTATAGGCCATGGCCTGGGCCGCCCAGACGCTTGGGGGAAAGATATTGCCCACCTCTTTGACCAGGCCGTCGGCCCGGGTCATCAGCTGTTCCATCAGCACCAGCGGATCATCCGTTCCGACACTGTTCTGCAGCCAGAAAGTAAAACCGAAGACCAGAACCAAGAGGCCGATGCCGCCGATCCAGGTCAGCTGATCTTTATAACGGCTTAGGTTCACAAATCGCATTAACAAAACAGTCAGCACCCCGGCGATAACCAGCGAGATCAGAGGCAGGACCAAGAATGACACAATGGCGCTGATAATATAGCCCAGACCGCCGCCGGAGAGCATGCCGTAGCGGATCCCCATGGGCAGAAGCACAAAGGCGTTCAGCACATACTGTCCTGTTAGCACCACACCGAGCTTAGCCAGGAGGATTTCCCCGGAACGGAGCGGCAAGGGCAATAGGACCGGCAGGTCATTGCTGAAGTAAAAGGCGGACAGGACGTAGAAAAAACCAAAAAAGAGGCTGAGGACCGCAATGGCCAGAGTGCCTGCAACCAAGGGCAGATGCGGCTGTCCAAAGGCCAGGCCACCCAGGTACAGCTGTTCAGTCATCAGCCAGGACAGCCACACCGCAAAGCCGGCCGCCGGAGCTAGAGAGGCCCCGATGACAATGGGCTCCCAGATGCGCTGCCGCTTTTTGATGTAATAGTACCTGGCGGCAGACCACCCGTAGTTTACATTAAGCAGCGCCAGATAAAGGCTCCACACTCTATTTCTCATCAGAACCACCCTCATCCGTCAGTTCTAGGAAGAGCCTCTCCAGGCTCGAACCTTCGTGGCCGGCCTGGGAGCGCAGTTCATCCATGGTTCCGCAGGCGATGAGCTCGCCCTGGTTGATGATGCCGACCCTGTGGCAAAGCTGCTCAGCCACCTCCAGCACATGGGTGGAAAAGAAGACGGTATTGCCCTGCTTGACATGCTCACGCATGATTTCCTTGAACTGGTGGGACGACTTCGGATCCAGCCCCACCATGGGCTCATCCAGGATAAACAGGGCGGGTGCATGGAGCAGCGCCCCTGTCAGCGCCACCTTCTGCTGCATGCCCCGGGAAAAGCTTTGGATCAAATCTCCCGCGGCCTCTGTCAGCTGAAACATATTTAAGTAATAGTCCAGGCGCTTCTTTCTGGTCTGGGCGTCAACCCCGTAGACATCGCCGATCAGGTTCAGGTATTCCAGGCAGGTCAGGCGGGGATACAGATCCGGCTTGTCCGGTACAAAGCCCATGGAGTGCTTGGCGGCAATGGGATCCTGTTCCAGGTCATGGCCGTTGATCAGCACCTTGCCCCGATCCGGTCTCAGCAGACCCACAATCATTTTGATGGTGGTTGTCTTGCCTGCTCCGTTAGGTCCCAGAAAGCCGAAGATTTCGCCGGGCCTGACCTCGAGATCCAGGCTGTGCACAGCATCCCGGTCTGCACCTTTATATCGTTTTGTGACACCTTGCAGTCGAATCATTCCAGCAGCTCCTTTGGGAATAATAGTGGCATTGCCTCTACTTTAACTTTATTCTCCCTTGACCGAATCTTCCCTCCTGAAAATCCAGCCGTCCCCGAGAAGGTTAAAGCCGATGACAGCAGTCGCGATAAAGAAGCCGGGAACCAGTACTACCCAGGGGGCCAGGGACGCGTAGGGCTGCGCTTCCCGGAGCATACGCCCCCAGCTGGGAACCGGCGGCTGCACTCCCACCCCCAGATAGCTCAGGGACGCCTCCACTAAAATGGCTCCGGCCAGACTCACTGAAAACTGGACCCAAAGGGCATCTGCCAAGTTCGGAATGACATGGCGCAGCATAATGCGCCGGTCCCGGGCCCCCAGGGCCCGGGCCGCTTCCACATAGGGCCTTTTCTTGATGCTCAGCACCTGACTGCGGGTGAGCCGCAGAAAGCTCGGGATGTTGCCGATGGCAACCGCCCAGAGCACCGCCTGCACCCCGGGTTCCCAAACCGCGGCCAGAAGCAGGGCCAGCAGAATGCTGGGAAAGGCCTGCAATGCGGTGCTCAGCCGCATCAGAGCCTCGTCCCACAGCCCGCCCCGAAAGCCGGCCGCAACGCCCAAAGATATGCCCGCCGCCGAGCCCAGGGCCACGGCAGAAATGCCGATCAGAAGCGATATACGCCCTCCGGCAAGAATGCGGCTCAGCACATCGCGGCCGAAGTGGTCGGTGCCAAATAGATGGTCCCGGCCGGGAGGGGTGAACTTTTCCAAAACAAATGTGGCATTGGGATCATAGGGGGTGTAAAACCAGCCCAGGATGGTCAGGGCCAAGATAAAACCTATTAATAAAAGTCCCAATTTACGAGCGTTCATGGCCCATCTCCTATTCATAGCGTATTCTCGGATCTAAAAGGCCGAGGAGCAAATCAAAGGCCAGATCAAAAAGGAGAATCAGGAGTACAACAATCATCACCACCGTCTGGACCAGGGGCAGATCGCGCTGCAGCGTGCCGGCCAGAAGGAGCTGGCCTACACCGGGCAGGCCAAAGACCTGCTCAACTACGATGGTGCCCGCCAAGAGCTGGGCAAACTGCAGTCCTGCCACCGTCAGGACGGCCAAAGAACCGTTGCGCAGGGCATGCTTGAAAAAGACAACAGGGCGGGACAGCCCCTTGGCATGGGCGGTGCGTATGTAATCCTGCCTTAAGGCATCGGACATGCCCACCCGCATAAAGCGGCTCAGGACAGCTGTCCTGGGCAGAGCCAGCGTCAGCACAGGCAGGATAAAGCCCGCCCAGGATGCATTCCCTCCGGCGGGCAGCAGGCCTAACTTTACTGCAAAGACCTGGATCAGCAGGAGACCTGTCCAGAACTGGGGAAGGCCCATACCCACCTGCGTTAAAGCAGACAGGAAACGGGCAGGCCAGCTCTTGGGGCGTGCGGCCATCAGGATCCCCGCGGGGACGGCCGCCAGGAGCGAAACGCCCACCGCCAGGGACGCCAAGACAAGGGAGAGGGGGAAAGACTGGGCTGCCAGGTCCCTGACTGGGAGGGCATAGCGCCAGGATCTCCCCCACTCTCCCTGGAGAAAATTCCAAAACCAGCGCAAATAACGCTCGAGGGCCGGACGATCCAGATTCAGTTCCTGCCTTAAACGGGCGTAGGCTTCAGGCGTCGCCTCTGTGCCCAGCATCAGGAGGGCCGGATCCCCCGGCAGGATTTGCACCACGAAAAAAGTTACAATACTGACCAGGACTGCGGTGAGCAAAAAGCCCGCAGTTTTTTGCGCCAGATACTGTCGCATGCCGACATCAAACCCCTTTTGTCACTAACGATACAAACCCGCCACATCCACCACATAGGTGGGGTAGTTTCTAAAGCCCTGAATACCCTTGGCCATGGCCACCAGCTGGGGCGGATCCATAACAAAGACACCGGGCAGTTCTTTCGCCAAAATCTCCTGAGCCTCCAGGTAAATACTGCGGCGCTCATCGCCGTAGGCCCTGAGTCCCTCCTCAATCAGCTCATCATAGCGCTCATTGGAGAAGTTGAAGAAGTTGCGGCTGTTGCCGGTGGTATAGCGCACCAGGATCGCGTGGGGATCCAAGCGACCGGCCAGTCCGATCACCGACACATCATAGTCCCGCTGGGTATAAACCCTGTCCAGCCAGGTGCCCCACTCCACAATCTGCAGCTCCACATCAAGGCCCAGGGCCTTCCACTGCTGGGCCACCAGTTCACCTGCCTGGACATGGAGGGGATAGTTGGCCGGCAGGGTCAGCGTAAAGCTGAGATTCTCCTGGCCCGCTTCTTTTAGCAGTTCCTTGGCCAGTTCAGGATTGTAGGGATTGACTTCACGCAGCTGATCATTGTAAAAGCCGGCCATGCTGGGGCTCAGCGCGCTGTCCAGCAAAGCTCCGTGCCCCCAGGCAGCCCCGAACAGGATTTCCTCCCGGTTGACACCCAGCGCGAGGGCCCTCCGGACCCTCAGATCGTCAAAGGGAGGCCGGGCATTGTTAATCGAAAACACCTGCACCACATTCATCGGGAAGGAGAGCACAGTGATGCCCGGATCGTTTTCCACCTGGTGCAGCACAGAAGCCTCCAGGCGGGGTATCACATTGACCCGGCCCGCCTTCAGGTTGAGCACCATGCTGTTTTCATCCGGGATAATCAAAAAGTTGGCCTGTTCAAAATAGGGTGTCTCGCCGGACCAGTGCCGGTCAAAGCGGCGCAGCCCGAGTCTTTGATTGGGGGTCCACTCCTCCAGGTAGTAGGGCCCGGTGCCAATCGGCCTGCGGGCTAAATCTGATGCATGGGCCGGATAAATTGAAGCATACACCTCTGCCAAGGCATAAAGGAAAGCCCCATTGGGCTCTGCCAGCTCAATTTCCACGCCCCGCTCTACCGCCCGGACATCCTTGATCATGCTCAGCTCCCCGGCCCGGACCGCAACTCCGGGATCCCTGGCCCTGTTCAGGGCGGAGACCACATCCGCGGGGGTTACCGGAGTTCCGTCATGGAAAACCGCTTCCCTGAGCTGAAAGGTGTACACCGTCCCTGCCTCATTGACTGTCCAGGAGCTGGCCAGCGCCCCTTCCACCCCGCCTGCGGGGGTGGCCTTCACCAGACCTTCATAGATATTGAAGGCCACCTCTGCGGTGGCTGCCGCGATGGTCTTGACAGGATCAAAACTGTCCGGATCCTGAGGTATCGCTATATTCAAAACCTCGGCAAAACCGGGGCCGCTCACTGCAAAGACTGTCAGGACTGACAGAAAAACCATATATAAAACGCGTCTTTTCATTTTGCTTGCTCCTCTCTTGCAGCTAAGCCGAGACGCAGTACGTCCAGCACTCGCTTGAAAAATCCGTCGCTGTGCACCTGGTCAAAGTGATCGATGAGCTCTTTGCCCACTGCATGGTAGACAAAGAAGACCGCTTCCGGATCAAGGTCCTTGTTCACCTTGCCCTGGGCCATTGCTTCGTCCAGAAACTTGGCAAAGTCAGAAGCCCTGCTCAGGCGCCCCTTTTCCAGTTCAAGCCGCAGCGCCCCCCCTTTGTTGTCCCAGAACTTATTCGTTACCTGATGAAAGAGGGGGTGCTCCCGGGCAAAGGCATAGGACTGGTAGTAGTACTCCTCCAGCACCGAAAAGATATCCCCTTCCCGGGCAAAGGCTTTGGACACATAGGCCCTTTTCTGTTCATAGGCCAAATCCACCACGTAAAGGTACAAGTCTCGTTTATCTCTGAAGTACTGATACATGCTTCCCTTGGCGATGCCGCACTTTTCGACAATCTTGGTCAGAGACGCCTGTTCAAAGGGCGCCTGGGCAAACTCCTCCACAGCGGCCTTGATGATTGCCTCCCGTTTTTCCGGTTCTAAGTTGAAAAACGTCTGCTTAGGCATGGGACCACCTCCATGATGTGACCGCCCGGTCACTTCTGCACAAATAGTATACCACGGGGTTCCTGGATATGCCAGAACTTCCGTGGTATTTCAGGAAAATATTTTATCTGAAGAGCAAAAGCCCAGCCAGGGCAGAAGCCAGAATCAGCTTGATGGGATCCCACTTCCTGAAGGCAACGCCATAAAAGGTCACCCCCGCCAGAACGATGGTCAAGAGTATGTGACTTACCGATGCAAGGGCTTCAAAGGTGGCAGTGCCCACCATCACCGCAGCGGCTCCCACCAGGCCCGCCACAATCGGCCTGATACCGGCAAACATGTTCTGCACCGTCTTAGAAGTCTTGTACTTCTCCCAGACATAGCTCACTGCAATAACGCTGATCAAAGAGGGCAGCGCAACTCCGGCTGTGGCAAGGAGGGCGCCTCCCAATCCGGCTGTTCTGTAGCCGACAAAGGTGGCTGCATTGACGGCAATGGGGCCAGGCGTCATTTCTGCGATGCCCACTATGTCCACAAACTCCTGGACAGTCAGCCAGCCGTGGCGCACAATTTCCTGCCTGATCAGGGCCAGCATGGCATAGCCGCCGCCGATTGTAAACAAGCCGATTTTGAAGAATGTAACGAATAATTTCAGCAGAATCACTTGCCTGCCCCCCTCTGCCTATAGTACAAAATGCCGCTCAATCCGCCGAGCACCATCACCCACACCACCGAAAGCGAACTAAACACACTCAGGGCAAAGGCTGCAGCTGCGATCACCAGGCCAAAGCGGTCGCGGACTGCCCCCCGGGCAGCCCGCAGGGCGGCAGCTGCAATCAGTCCAATTACCGACGCCTTCACGCCGGAAAAAGCCCGAGTCACATGTAAATTAGATTGAAACTGTGCAAACAAATGTGCTATGATCAGAATGATTATCACAGAGGGGGTAATGACACCCACAATTGCGGCAGAGGCCCCTGCCAGACCGTACAGGCGCCGGCCGATAAAAACAGCGGTGTTGATGCCGATTGCTCCAGGGACAGACTGGGCCAAGGCAAAGATGTCCAGGATCTCATCCTGCTTAGCCCAGCCTCGGACCTCCACTACTTCCCTTTCGATCAGGGGCATCATGGCAAAGCCGCCGCCAAAGGTAAACAGACCTATGCGGAAGAAAACGGTGAATAATTCCCAACAGCCGCGCAGCTTGTCAATCATGTCATTGCTCCTTACATTTTCCATAATAATATCACGCCGAGGTGACTTGTGTGTTAACAATTGAAGCGGATTTGATATCCACTATCGCCAGTTTCTCCCGGGCGGGAGATCTGAACAACCTGACTTTTCTGGCCCATGCCGAGCGGGTGGCCCATATCGCCTTTGGGCTCGGCCGGATGCTGTCGCTCTCCGAAGCCGATCTTAACGAGCTTACAATCAGCGCACTGCTCCACGATATAGGCATCATGACGGACCAGGAGCAGCTGCACCTCGCTGACCTAGAACCCCAGGCCGACAGAGTGTCGCCCCACTGCAAGAAGGGCTATGAGCTCTTGAAACATACCCAGACCTTCGGAAGCTACGCCGAAAATGTACTTAAGCACCACGATTATTACTCCCCCGAACTGGAAATAATCCCTGCCGTGATCCATGCTGCCGACCGCGTCGACATCCTCCTCCGCAAAGAGCGCTATGTGCTGGCCCAGGTGGATTCGCTGCAAGACTATTTCACTTCCAAGTCAGGCAAGATTTTCAGCCCGGATGTAGTGGATGCGCTGCAGGGCTTGGCCAGCATACCCAGCTTCTGGCTGGACCTGGAATATGAGCAGTACCACTACGCTGACAATCTGGAGGGGTTCAGACGGACCCTTACCCTAGACGAACTGGAAGAACTGGGACATTTAATGGCGGTGCTGGTAGACTCCAAGTCGCCCTTCACTGCCCGCCATTCTTTGTGTGTGACCGAAACCGCAGGCTTTATGGCAGAGAAACTCTTGATGCCCAAGGACAAGGTACGCCTGATCCGCGTCGCCGGCCTGCTCCACGACATCGGCAAACTGGCAATCCCCGATGATATTCTCATGTACCCCGGCCCTTTGAGCAAGGAGCAGATGGCAGTGATGAAGCAGCACACTTACCACAGCTATCATCTGATCAGCGGCATTGGTCCCGGTGCAGAACGCCTCGCCCGCTGGGCCGCCTTCCACCATGAGAGGCTGGACGGAACCGGGTATCCCTTCCGCCTCTCAGCCAAGGAGCTGGAACAGGAATCGCGCCTGATCGCAGTGGCGGATATGACCCAGTCCTTGCTGGAAGCACGGCCCTACCGGGAAGCCATGCCCCCGGACAAGGTGAAGGCAATCCTGCAAGAGCGGGTGCAGGCCAAGCACCTTGACCCGGAACTGGCCGATCTGGCCATTGCCCATATTCACGACATCGCCGAGCTTGTCCAGGCCTGCAGCCAGGCCTCATAAGAAGAGTACCCCGCAGGGTACCCCTCGCTATGCTTCTAAACCGGAACGGACCAATTCGTCGAAGGCTTCTTTGATCTTAAGAAGCCTTCTTTCTGCTTCCTGCCTGTTTTCCGCCCTCACTTCCAGATACAGCTTCATTTTCGGTTCGGTACCGGAAGGCCTTAACGTCACCTTGCTCCCGGCTTCGGTAATCCATTGCAGCACTCCTTCTTTGGGAAGGCGTATCGCTCTTTCCTCCTGCGTACGCAAATCCAGGCGCAAACTGCTTCCGTAGTTCAGCACTTCCACCACCCGTTCCTCTCCTATGGAGGCAATGGGCTGCTTTTCCAACCGGCTGATGAACTGCCTGGAACGCTCTGCCTCAAGGCTGGTAGCAAAGGTAAAGGAGACAAGGTCCTGCAAGTACCAGCCGTGCTCGGCAAAGAGCTCCTCCAAACGGTCTGCCAAGGTAAGGCCCTGAGCCTGGTAGAAAGCTGCCACCTGGGCGATCAAAAGGCTCGCCAAAACGGCATCCTTGTCCCTGACCGCGGTGCCCGCGAGGTAGCCGTAGCTTTCTTCAAAGCCAAAGACAAATTCTCTGTTCTCTGCCGGCAGCTCATCCATGAGGGTGCCGATGTACTTGAACCCGGTGAGGGTTTCCCTCACTTCCGCACCGTACTTCGCCGCTACAGACTGCACCATATCGGTGGTGACAATGGTCTTGACCACCACAGAGCGCGCCGCCTGCCCAGGGGCAAGGCGGGCCAAGAGAAAGTCTGCCAGCAGCACTCCCACCTGATTTCCGTTCAAGAGCACCCATTTTCCCTTCTGCGGGACAGCCACCCCCATCCGATCCGCATCGGGATCAGTGGCGATAATAAGATCACAGGGAGTTTGACCTGCCTGGGCAAAGGCAAGTTTAAAGGCCTCAGGGTCCTCGGGATTGGGAAAGCTCACTGTGGGAAAGTTCCCGTCGGGCTCTAACTGCTCAGGCACCGCTGCCACCTGTGAGAATCCCGCTTGCTGCAGGATATCCGGCACATAGCGCCCCCCTGTGCCGTGGAGCGGCGTGTACAAGATGCGGAGATTCTCCGCATTCTCAACTTTGGGTGCGATCTCCAGCAGCTTCTGGTAATAGGCTTCAAGCACCTCGTCGCCAAGGGAGTTCCAGAGCAGATTTTCCTGGGGATTGGGATCCGCCAGGACACTGTCCAGGCCCAACTCAGCCATTTGAGAGCTGATGCTCAGCGCTTCCTCCGCCAGCATTTGGTTGCCCCGTTCATTGTACACTTTATAGCCGTTGTACTCCGGAGGATTGTGGCTGGCGGTAATCACTATCCCCGCAGCTGCCCGAACATGCCGGACAGCGAAGGACAGAAGCGGCGTAGGGGCCACATCGGGAAACACATAGACCTTGATGCCGTTGGCCACCAGGACACCGGCTGCCGCCTCAGTGAACTCCCTGGACATATGGCGGGAGTCATGGGCAATGGCGACTCCCCCTTCCTTGCCCTGGACCTTCAGATAATTGGCCAGGGCCTGGGTCACCAGGCGAACAGTGTAGACATTCATCCGGTTTGATCCTGCTCCCAGCCTTCCCCGCAAACCTCCTGTGCCAAACTCGAGCCATTTAAAAAAACGATCCTCGATCTCTTCCTTGTTCCCTGCCAAGCCGCGCAGCTCAGCCTTGGTGCCTTCATCAATCAATGGATCCTGAAGCCACGCCTCATAGCGCCTGACTGCTTCCATTCCATCGCCTCCCTGCATACTTCCATGGTAGATAATTCTAGACATCAGTCTGCTTCCCTGCTTTATTTCCCTTCCTGAGATACATGCGAATCTCAGCCAGGATCCAGAAACTGATCGGGAAGACCAGCTGATACAGGAAAGTAGATGCAGAGATGGTCTTGGTGGCGCTGGCTTCAATTTCCATCAACGTTGCGATAAACCAGCGCGAGCCGGGTATGGTGCCCAAGACCAGAGGAGTAACCAGGAATCGATAGTCGTCAAAGCCCAAGGCATAGGCCAAAGTCTTGCTGGCTGCCAACAGGCAGACGGCAATCTTGACAAAGCTGCCCACCGCAAAGGTGACTGCCACAATGGCCTCCAGGCGCGTTAAGAAAGTGGATACATCAATGCGGGCGATGGAGGTGTAGATAGGAAAATAGAAGATGCCGTAGCGGTCAGCGCCAAGGACAGCCAGACTGGTGCAGTCCATGATCAAAAGGATCAGAGCACCAACCAGAAAACCCGGTACAAACACTCTGTAGGCAGAGTCTTTCTTCTTGAACCCGTCGAAGATCCAAAACAGGAGAACTGTCTCCATAAACGGAAAGTCAAGGAGCTGCAATGCGCCTTCCATGACCGGCCCAAAGCCATTGTACATCACGGGCAGGAACTGGCCGAGGTCGACTCTGTTGATCAGAAGGGCAAAGGCGCTAAACAGCACCGTTAAGACAACACGGCTCATGACCGAGCTAAAGCGGGCAAGCACCTCGATGCCGCCCTTGACGATCCAGATCACCAGCACTCCAAAGGCCAGGGACATCACCGTCTGAGGCGTAGTCGGCAGCGATACAGCCTGGATAAAGTGGGTAACGTCGCTGACCACCAGGCATCCTAAGCGCCAGGCATAGCCGGTATACAAAAGTGCAACGGCCCGTGACGGCCATTTGCCGAAGAGCATTTCCACTCCGTCGGCAAAGGTCTTGCCATGCATCAGACTGGTTAGGCGGGCGAAGATCAGAATAAAGGGCGCGGTGACGGCAATGGCCACCAAGAAGGCCAGCCAGATATCGGGCCCTGCCCGGCCCCCGAGGGCAAAGACCAGAGTGTTGCCTACAACAAAAAGGGTTACCAGGACCATACCCTGCTTGTCCGGGACAATCTCCTTCACTTGGTCTCACCTCCCGGCCATAGTTCCCCCAGCAGCTCGTCAAGGGGTCCAAGAACATTTGGCACCGGCAGGTCGTCAACTGTCAGAATCAAGATGGAAAGGGCCGCTGCGGCTGCCATCAGCACCAGGTAAACCGCGACCTTCTGCCAGGGGCGCCTGGGCCAGCGCCAGATATCCACTGTCCCCACTGCTATGAAGCTTACCAGTATAAGGGCAATCATCATCTCAATCTCTCACTATAATCGGCTGGGAGGAAAGCCCTGTAAAGGCAATGGTGCACTTGACCTCCACCTCCACATCCAGGAGGGGAAAGAAACTGTCCCAATCCTCGCTGTAACGGCGCCAGATGTCAGGCTCTTTTCTCCGGAGCAGCTGGCCGAAGCCGAGAATGTCGGAATTGTACTCCAGCTGGAGTTTCTCGATCAAATCCTTGGTGCGCCGATTGAAGGTATGGGCAATCTGCTCCTCTATGTTCTTGACTTCCTGCTCATTCTGAAAGCTGATTTTTGCTCCATGTCCCACTTCCACCACACTGAGCTGCAGGCTGATCTTGATATTCATCCGCGGGCGTTCCCCCTTTACAACAGGCTTGATATCAACCTTGTTCCCCATGATCTGATAGGTTATGGGGAAGCTGCCTTCACTTGTCCTTGTTTCCATCACAAAATGATCCCTCTGAAATTTGCCTTTGAGCAGGCTGAAAAGGGCTGATTCTTCTCCGTCCAGCCAGCCTACCATCCTGTCCTTTTTAAAGACTGCAGTTCCCTTGACAATCGGCACCTTTTCCCCCTGCTCGTGGACGAGCTGAATGGTGGGGAGTGTTCCGGAAATGCCCTGGGCTGTGAGGTCGCTGGTAAACTCCCAGACCTGCTGGGGATAGAAATTGGAAACCACTGCGTGCAAGTCGATGAGCACGCCCAAATGCTCGCTGACTGTGTCATTGAAGGGCGGCTTGCTTTTAAAGACCTCCTCCACAGTACAGTCCCTGGTGACAAACATGGCCACGGTACTCCGCATATGGTGGGAGCGCACCGCGTACTCGATGGCAGAGAGGATGCCCCCCCTAGCCACTTCTTCGGACACCAGAAAAACCTGGGCGTGGGACCAGAAAACATCTCTGCCGGCGGGGCTGGACAGGGCCCGGGCGGCGCTGGAGAGACTCCTGCCGTGGGTGGTCAGCACCACTGTTTCAACTTGTGCCTCCTGGGCTGAGCCGCTGGTCTTGATCATCTCGGTAACCACCAAGTAGTCCGGTTCCACCTGGTCCAGCCCGGCCCCGAGCACAAAATCCAGGATCTCAATCTCGGTGTAGTCCCAGCAGCCGCAAAGGAGCAGTACCGGGCAGATGAGTATTATGGCCCAAACCAGCCGGCGCATCATCTGTCCTTGCTCCCCGCGGTGCTTTGTAACCGCTTGCGATCCTGAGCCGCCAGGTAGCGGGGCCTCAAAGTCATGCGCCACCAAGGCACGCGCACCATGGCATCCTTGACGTTCTGCCCGAGAAACTCGGTCATGGAGGTCAGATAGGGAACTCCGAAGGATTTCATGGAAGCCAGGTGGATGACAATTGCCATCACCCCTAAAATGTAGCCGTAGAGCCCTAGGATGGAAGAAGTCAGAACCAGTAAAAGACGAATCAGGACCGCAGTATCGTAAAGTGTGGAGATCACGAAGCCTGCAACCGCGGTAATGCCGACGACAATAATCATGGGCGCACTAACCAGGCTGGCACTGACTGCCGCATCCCCCAGGACAATGGCCCCCACAATGCTGATAGCCTGTCCGACAGGCCGAGGCAGGCGCACACCGCCCTCCCTGAGGATCTCAAAGACCAAGCCCATGGCCACCACTTCCACAATCCCGGGAAAGGGCACATCCTGCCGCGAGGCAGCGATGCTGATCACGAGATTGGTGGGGATCAGCTGAGGGTGATAACTGATCAGGGCCAAGTACAGGGCCGGGGTGCTGGTGGTGATAAAAAAGCTGATGTAGCGGACGATGCGGTGAAACGTTGCCGTCACCCAGTGATTGTAATAGTCCTCGTTGGATTGGAAGGCTTCCACAAACAGATAAGGCATGGTCAGGGCAAAAGGGGAGCCGTCCACTAACACCGCCACCCGTCCTTCCAGGATTTTGCCCGCCACAACATCGGGCCTTTCAGTGTGCCCGATGGTCGGCATTGGGCTGTAGGGAGAATCCTGAATCAGCTCTTGAATGTAGCCGGAATCGATCACTGCATCGATGTCAATTTTCTGGATCCGATCCAGCACTTCTTCCACCAAGGCCGGCGAGGCAACGCTGTCTACGTAAAGCACCGCCACCTTGGTGTTGCTTTGGGTTCCCACCGTCAGAAACTTGGTCTTAAAGGCCGGATTGGTGATCCGGCGCTGGACCAGGGCGACATTGCCGCCTAAATCCTCGGTAAAGCCCTGGCGGGGCCCCCGCACCACGTTCTCCGAAGGAGGTTCGGCCACCTGCCTCTTGGCCCACCCCTGGGCATCCACGGCAATTCCCAGATCACAGCCGTCGATCAGCAGTACACCTCTGCCGCCGGTAATCAGCTCCGCCAGCTTGGTGAAGCTGCCGGTGACTGTGACCGCATCGGAGTGGATGATCCGTTCGGTAATGTAATCAATCAAATCATCCCTGTGCAGGCCGTTGGGCAGAGGTCCCTGCATCATGGCCCGGACGATATGTTCACTCAAAAACTCGTGCTTGACCATGTGCTCAGCGAAAATCAGCACGCAGGCCCGGGACTGGGGCTCTCCGGTGCGAAAACGGCGGTAGACAATGGTATCGTCATTGGCAAAAATATCCTGTTTGAACCAGTCGATGTTGGTGTCCAGGGACGCCGTCACGGAGGTCAGACCCCTGGGTTTTTTCTGTTTGGCGCGCCTCCAGAAGAACATAGCAGTCTACCTCCTTCCACTTTTGCCTAGTATATCCAAACTGTGGCGGAATATAAAAAAAGCCGACCTTGCGGTCGACTTTTCTGTGCGTGTTTACCTGCCCTGGGCCTTCTTCAAGTTCTCCAAACCTGCCTCGACACTTTCCTGGGGGGAAACTTTGTATTCCTCGGTCTCCAGGATCAGCCACTCCACCCCTGCCTCGGCGGCAGCCTGGAGCACATTTGCCAGGTCCAGCTCGCCGCAGCCCACATCCGTCTGCTTCTTGTCCCTGTCAAAATCCTTGATATGAACGAGGGGTGTACGTCCTGCCAACTTGCGCAAATAGCCTGAGGGGTCCTCCCCTCCGTGCAGCACCCAGCCCAGGTCCAGCTGGGCAAAGAGGAAGCGCGGGTCAGAGGCCTCCCAGAGCAGGTCCAGGGCATAGACGCCTTCATGCTGCTCAAATTCGAAGCTGTGGTTATGGTAGCCCAGGCGGAACCCCTGGTCAGCAGCCTTTTTACCCAGTTCTGTGAGTTCCTTGCCCAAAGCAGTCCAGTTTTCCCGGGTCCGTTCAAAGCCCCGAGGAGGAGCTGGGCAAACCAGGGTGCTGTTGCCCAAGACCCGGTTGTAGGCTATTTCTTCATCCAGATGGTCCCGGAGCCGCTCCAGGGATACATGGGTGCTGACCGCCCTGAGGTTCAGGCGATCCAGATGGTCCTTCATTTCGCTACTGGACAGTCCGCCGTAGCCGGCAAACTCGACGCCTTCATAGCCGAGTTCGGCGGTGAGTTCCAGAGTGCGGACAAAATCCTGCTGTGCCAGATCACGCAAAGAGTAGAGCTGCAGTGCAATTGGATGCTTGTTGCTGTTCATCGAGAAACCTCCCTCTTCTAATGTAGCTTCCAGATTCTTTGATTGTATTCTTCAATGGTACGGTCACTGGAAAAGTAACCGGCATTGCCGATATTGATGATCGCCTTCTTCCACCACAGATCCGGCTCTTGGTACTGGGCATTGATCTCCTCGTGGGCGTTGCGGTAAGCCCCGAAGTCCTTCAGGACAAAGTAAGGATCCGCCATGCCGCCCCAGCCGTGGAGCAGGCCGTGGTAAAGTTCCTGGTAGAGCGTGATGTTCTGGCTGTTGACAAAGCCGTTCACGAGCTGATCCAGAACCTGTCTGAGATAGGGGTCAGACTGGTAGACATCATAGGGACGGTAGGTTCCGTCCTGGTAGTACCGACTGGTTTCCTCAGCGGTAAGGCCGAAGATAAAGATATTGTCTCTCCCCACCCGCTGCGCGATTTCCACATTGGCCCCATCCAGGGTGCCGATGGTCAAAGCTCCGTTCAGCATAAACTTCATATTGCCGGTACCTGACGCTTCCTTGCCGGCAGTGGAGATCTGCTCGCTGACATCGGAGGCCGGAATAATAGCTTCGGCCAGTGAAACACGGTAGTTCTCCAGGAAGACTACCTTGAGCCTGTCGTCAATAGTCCGATCGTTGTTGACTCTTTCAGCCACATCGTTGATGAGCTTAATGATCAGCTTAGCCATGCCGTAGCCCGGCGCAGCCTTAGCACCGAAGATAAATGTGCGGGGATACAGGTCAAAGTGGGGATCCTCCAGCAGGCGGTTATATAGATACAGCACATGAAGGATGTTCAGAAGCTGCCGCTTGTACTCATGGAGCCGCTTGATCTGCACGTCAAAAATGGAACTTGGATCCACCCGCACATGGTTGTGATCAAAGATATACTTGGCAAGGGAATACTTGTTTTCATAGCGGATGCGGGCTAAAGCCTCCTTGGTAGGGGCATCGTCCTGGTAGGCCAGGAACTTGCTGAGCTCTTCCGGCTTCTTGATCCAGTCTGTGCCGATGCGATCCGCCAACAGTCCGGCAAGGCCCCGGTTGGCCTTGACCAAAAAGCGCCTGAAGGTCACCCCGTTGGTCACATTGGTGAACTTTTCGGGGTAAAACTCAGCAAACTCAGCAAAGACCTCTTCCTTGAGGATCCTGCTGTGCAGCTGGGCTACGCCGTTGACAGAAAAGCTGCCTACGATGCACAGATGGGCCATTTTAACCTCATGGTAGGCAATAATGGACATGCGGGCGATTTTGTCCCAGTCCCCGGGGTAGCGTTCCCACAGGGCGGCACAAAAGCGCTCATTGATTTCGTAGACGATATCCCACAGGCGGGGCAGAAGGTCCCTGAACAGACCTTCCGGCCACCGTTCCAGCGCCTCTTCCATAATGGTATGGTTGGTGTAGGCAAAGGTGCGCTGGGTGATCTGCCAGGCCTGATCCCAGTCCAAACCCTCTTCATCGAGGAGAATCCTCATTAGTTCGGGAATGCCCAGGGCAGGATGGGTATCGTTGATATGAATGACCACATGGTCGGGAAACTTGGCAAAGTCCGGGCCGTGCTGCTTCTTGAACTTTCTCACGATGCTCTGAATGCTGGCTGAGACGAAGAAGTACTGCTGCTTCAGGCGGAGGGCTTTGCCCTCAGGGTGATTGTCATCGGGATACAGCACTTTAGAAATCACTTCCGCCAGCTCTTTCTCTTCCAGGGCATCCAGGTACTTCCCCTGGCCGAAGAGGGACATGTCCAAGTGCTTGGTGGCCCTGGCCGCCCAGAGGCGCAGGGAGTTCACCACTTCTGAATCATAGCCCAGGATGGGCATATCGTAGGGAACCGCACGGACAGACTGATAGCCCTTGTGCTCATAGTGCAGCCTGCCGTCAGCTTCAGTCACTTCCACAAAGCCGCCGAACTTGACAATTTCAGTCTCCTCAGGCAGGGCAATTTCCCAGCTGGAACCGTTCTCCAGCCAGGGGTCCGACACTTCCACCTGGTAGCCGTCGACGATTTTCTGCTGGAACAGGCCGTACTCATAGCGGATCCCGCAGCCTGTGGCTTTATGGCCCAGGCTGGCCAGGGAGTCCAGGAAACAGGCGGCCAAGCGCCCCAGGCCTCCGTTGCCCAGGCCCGGATCAGGCTCCATTTCCTGCAGTTCCTTAAGCTCTACGCCGAGCTCTGCGCAGACCTCTTCGACTAAGTCTTCAATACCGAGATTGATCAGGTTGTTGCTCAGGGCACGTCCCATCAAAAACTCCATAGACAGGTAATAAAGCTCCTTGCCCTGATGACCCCGCATCAGCTCAGAGGCATAGGCCTGCTGTTCCTTGACCAGGTCTGAAACTACCTGGCAAAGGGCTTGAAAGATCTGGGCTTCAGAAGCCCCTCTTATACTGCGTCCGAACATGCGCTGCACCTTAGTTTCCAAGGCTGCTCTAAACACTCGTTTCCGTTCGGCTTTTTTTCTCAATTTATCTTCACCTTCTCTTGCCACTTTTAGCTTCCGTCCTCGCAGGATTTCTCTCCTAGGTGGGGAAAGTAATTCAAAAAGGAGGGTGTGCTGATGAATACCATGTTCGAAAGCGGCGAATACTTTGTGCGAATTCAAAATAAAGGCGGTCACCTGAAGATCACCATCTGGGACAGTCGAGGCGACAAACTTTTCAGTGACATTCTCGGTCCGGATCCTGCTCTGCAGTTCTGGAACAGGGTCGAATCTCTCACAGACCAAGATGTTGTTGCTGACATCCAGAAAAGGGTTGTATCGTAACCGTCAAAATCAACGCCCCAACATAGAAAAAGGCGTCCAGCACATCCGGACGTCTTTTTTCACGTCAACAGTCTATGGGGATTGTGTCACAGCTTTTCCAGGGCTGTAAAAATTTCCGAATAGACCTGAGCCCGGTAGGCTGCATCGATCTCTGACGCACGGATAAAGGCATCTCCTTTATGCGTGGTGGTGTAGGAAGGCTTCAAGCCGTTTAGGGCTGACGCCATCATTCTGGATAAGTCATCTCTGCTCAGGGTGAGTTTCTGGCTGGAAAGAATGTCACTGGCAAAAAAACGCAGCAGATCTTCAGTTGTATTATGCATAGGCACCCGTTCGAAACCATGCCTTGGGTGCTGCTTAACTCGGGTCAGCGCTTTGTAGCATTCGACCATAACCTTGTTGAAAAGCTCTGTGTCCAGCTCTTCCAAGGGGACAGCCTCCGGAACCGGCTCACCGTCAATGACGGGATAATACTGGGGCTGAACGTTGTTGAGCATCTGGGACTTGATGTCCTCCCGGCAGATGGGACAGTCACAGGCGGTCCTGTCTTCCGAAAGAACCCGTTCCACAGCCTGATCCGCCACTTCCTCCATGGCATTGTGTACAGCATAGTCTTCTCGTCTGATTTTCATACACATCTCCCTCACCTATGGGCTGTGATCAAACACTCTTCACCGCCATCATATGCTTGCAAGGATGAGTCTCGATACACTCCCTCCGTAACGAAACCTGCCCGGGCGAGCAGCTCAACCACCCGTTCAGGCCGGAGCACAGCTTCCTTGCTGGAATAGACAGTAATTCTGGGTGAATCAGGCTCCTTGGGATAGACGTAGTTGATCTGGTTGAGCAGACGCAAATCAGGCGCCAGCCCCTTGGCCTGAACCACACTGAGCAAAATCTCTTCGGTAAGAGGGTGAACGCCCTGCAAAGCCAGCCTGGGCCATCCCTCACCGAGTTGGACAGTGCCTGCCAAAAAATCAAAAACGAGGGCGCCACCGGGTTTCAGGTGGCTGTAACAGTTCTGCAGCACAGCCAGGCGATCCTCGTCGCTGTACAGATACATGAAAGAACAGTATGGGATCATGATAGTATCGAATAAACACTGGAGAGAGAAGGAGCGCATATCTCCCTGGACCAGCTCTACCCGGTCCGCATCAGGCCCCAGGCGCTGCCTTGCCCTGGCCAGCATGGCAGGGGACAGATCTACGCCGGCTGCTTCCAGCCCTGCATCCAGCAGGCCGGGAATCAGGCGGCCTGAACCGCAGGCCAAATCGAGGACCCTGCCTCCCCTGCGCTGAGCGAATTGTATATAAAAATTGTCTTCTGCTGCTTCTCTTACCAACAAATCATATAATTCCGCATCGGCATAGGGATCTCCTTTTTTTGCCCTCCCCTTAGCCAAGAGCTCCTGCGCAAATCCGAAAAATTCTGCCATAGCACGCATCCTAACGACGTTTATCGATATAGGCTCCTTCTGCACTGCGGAAGGAGCCAATGTAAGCCCGGTTGGACTGTTTGCCGCTCTGCAGCTTCTTGGCTTCCTGGCGCAGCTCTTCCAGGGCTTTTTTGACCACTTCTTCAATCACTTCGTTCTTCTCCTGGATCTTGGCCATTTCTTCCTGCAAGGCGCGTTTTAAGAGCCCAACTTCAGGGCTCTCCCCTTCCCCTTCCAGGGAGTCAATCTGCTCCGACAGCTGATCAATCTGGCCCATGATCACCGCCCGCTCATCGACGAGCCTGAGGAATCCTTCACCCGCGGTGTCATCCCCCATCAGCTGATCAGGGGCAAACCCAGCCATCGAAGTGCTGAGTTTGCCCAAACGCCGAAAAAGGTCAAGTTGTTGCTGATACAGTTCAGTTAACACGCCTGCCATCACCCTTGCATCGCGAAGAGCTGCTGCGTCAGCCAGTCACTTTGAGCGTAGAGCTGACCGAGGACTCTCTCCATGGCGGTGAACTTTCTCCACTGGGTCTCCTCATAGCGGAGCAGCCTCTCTTCCATGGCGCTGAGGCGTGATTCATACTCACGAATCCTCTCTCCGTAGAAGCTCTTGTCATAGACATCGGTTGCCTTGCCTGCGGTCTGGGTCAGGCGGGCCATGCCTTTATCCAGAACATCCTCCAATCTCCTGGCAATACCCTTGCCGGAGGTTGCTTCACCTTCACTGGTGAAGAGCCTTTGCACCGCATCAGGATTCTCCTCCACAGCGGCCCGGAGCTTGGATTCATTGATGTTCAGGCGCCCGTATTCATACCAGGAACCTGTGGTTATGCCGATATCTGCCAGGGAAATGCTGCCCTCTTCTCCCTGAACCGCTGCTGCCAAAGCCAGACGCATCTCACTGAGAATTCCGCTGACAATGGAATCTGAACGGAGCAGCCCGCTCTTTGCCTTCTCTTCCCACATCTCAATCTCTTTGTCAGAGAGTTCGGCCCGCTGTTCGTCGGTCAAGGGCGGGAAGTCTCTGTAGACTTCTTCACGGAGGGCCGAGTTGAGCTCATCAACGAGCTCGTTGTACATGTTCACGAACTCTTTGATCTTGTCTACCACAGCATCCACATCGTGGCGGACTTCCACCCGAACTGTAACACCCTCTTTTGCTTCCAGCAGATTCACGGTAACACCGTTCAGGTCAAAGCTGTTGCTGCTGTGCTCGGTTTCCAGGCCGTTAATAGTGACCTTAGCGTTTTGGCCGCTTACCTCTTCGCCTTCGCCATCTTTTTGCAAAACTCCAACTTCCTCTTCTCCTTCTGCCTGTGGGAGATCTACTGCTCCGCCAAATGCTCCGCCAAAAATCTCAACGAAGTTTTGATCCACGATAAACTTTTGATCTGCGCCGGTTGCTCTTGTAGTGAAGGAGATCTTTCCGCCATGTGCGTAGGCACTAATACCCAAATCCTTATTTTCATTGACTTTCTTGGCAATGGTCGCGAGGGTATCACCTTCGCCAACTGTGATTGTCATCATTTTTTCGGGATCTGTCCCTATCTGGAAAGTCTGCCCTGCTGCAAGTGTCACCTCTTTGGAAACAAACTGCGCCGATGTGGCCAGCTGTTCGACTGTAAGATCATAGGTTCCTTGGTGGGCTGAGCCAGAGGCGTTGACTGTCAAGATGTCTGTGCGCGTAGAGGTGGCGACATTTCTTTGAAATGTGCCTGCCAGTTTTAGGTCAAAGACAAAATTGTCAAACCGCGAGAACTTCATGTTTACATCGCGGTAAGCATCCCTTTTCCATTCCGCCTGTACTTTCTTCTGGAACACCCTGTCCACAGGAATGCGCTGGGCCGTCATTAGGTCCTTGATGATCTGTTCAGTATCTAATCCTGAGTTCAGACCGGAGATTCTCATATTGTTCACCTCATCCTTAAGGTTTCTCTAATCCTTTTATCGGCCGAATCCACCCTGAGCTTTAATTTAGGTGGATAAAACTGTCAGTATCTGCAGTGTATTTCGACATAGCGGCAAATTGTCCTTTTTATCCTGTTCAGGAAGGAAATTTCGTTTGACATCTGCCCATATCTGTGGTAGACTTACGGCAGTTAAGACTTTAAATGAAGCGAACAAATGGCCTCGAGTTCTACCTTAGAGTGAGCACAAAGGTTTACAGGTTTGCGTAGTTTAGGCTTTAACAGAAAAACAATTTAGGAGGCCATTGCATGATCGGTAGAGTAAAATGGTTCAACGCAGAAAAAGGTTTCGGTTTCATTGAGCGCGAAGATGGAGAAGACGTATTCGTACACTTTTCCGCCATCCAAGCCGCAGGTTTCAAATCCCTCAACGAGGGCGACGAAGTCAGCTTTGACATCGTTGAAGGCGACCGCGGTCCCCAGGCTGCTAACGTAGTTCGCCTCTAATACTGACAGAACAGAAACTGAGAAGCCCCATCCCACAAAGGATGGGGCTTTTTCTGTCGAATTGACTACAGTTTCAAAAGTCTTGGCAGAATAACTACGGGTTACTGTAATTGACTGTCTTTCTGTTCCTTTTCCAGCAGTTCCAACACCCAGTTCAGCTCAGTGATAGCTCTTTCCAGGGCGTCATGGCGGCACTGATCAGACTGAATAAACAGTTTGAGGCCTACCTGTTCCGATCTTAGAATATTGATCCGGTTCCGAATATGTTCAACTATAGTCAACTGACTCATGGTGCAACCCCTCTTTCCAGAGAATACAGTTTCATTATAAGTGAATGACTTCCTTTCTTCAAGTCAGACTTCGCCTGCCCGAAAATGATGCAGGATTCCGTTTCTAAAAGTCGAAGAACTTGGCAAAATGATCCATAGCGGAGGTTATACTGTGTCCATTCAAATCATTACAGACAGCGCCTGCGATTTGCCGCAAGAGCTGGTCCGGGAATACGGCATCGACGTTCTGCCCTTCCTGGTGATCATCGACGGCAAAGAGTATCAGGACGGGATCAATATCACTACTAAAGAAGTCTATGACGCTATTCGCGCTGACAAGGTCCCCACCACTGCGCAGGTGCCTATAGATCAAATCGCAAAGACTTTCAAGAAGTACGCTGAGCAGGGCCGGGAGTGCCTCTACCTCAGTTTTTCCTCCAAACTGTCCGGCACCTGCAATACTGTGCAGATGGTGGCCCAGGAAATGATGGAGAAATTCAAGGACTTCAAGGTCACCATTGTTGACACCCTCAGCGGTTCACTGGCCCAGGGGCTCATCACTCTGGAAGCCGCCCAGATGGCCAAGGCGGGGGCTGATTCTGGTGCGATTATTGACCGCGCCCGAAAGCGTTCAAACAATAACGTGGAGCATCTCTTTTCGGTAGACGATCTAAACTACCTCCACCGGGGCGGGCGGGTCAGTTCGGCCAGCGCCTTTTTGGGGGGCCTGCTGCAAATCAAGCCTATCTTGCACGTCCAAAACGGTCTGATGATTCCCTTCCAGAAGGTCAGGGGCAAGAAGATGGCCATTAAGCGCATCGTGGAGCTGGTCAAGGAGCGTTCCCTGGGAGACAGAAATCAGCTCATCGGAATTACCCATGCCGATGACCCTGACGCAGCTGAGCAGGTCAAGTCCCTGCTCAAGGACAGCCTGGGCTACCAGAATTTCATCGTCAACCTGATCGGCAGCGTCCTGGCCTGCCATATAGGCATCGGCGGCGTTGCGGTTTTCGCAGTGAACAAAAAGTTCGCAGAAGCTAATGTATCACTGTAATTTATTATTTTACTTTTCATTAACGCTGCGTTATACTTAATGACATAAGAGAAAAATTAACAAGGAAATGGAGTGTAGGTTGTGGATTACAACAAGTATATGGCTGAACCTTACAAGATCAAAATGGTAGAGCCCATAGCGGTTACCACCAGGGAACAACGGGAAGCTGCAATCAGAAGAGCCGGCTGGAACACCTTCCTGCTCACTACAGATGATGTTTACATCGACCTTCTCACCGACAGCGGCACCAATGCGATGAGCGACAACCAGTGGGCCGGACTGATGCTCGGCGATGAGGCCTACTCGGGCAGCAGGAACTTCAGGAACCTGGAAGCGACGGTACGTGAACTGTACGGCTTTAAGTACGTTGTCCCCACCCACCAGGGGCGGGGCGCTGAAAACATTCTTTCGCAAATCATGATTAAGCCCGGCGACTATGTCCCCGGCAACATGTACTTTACTACAACCCGCGCCCACCAGGAACTGAACGGGGCAACCTTCAGAGACATTATCATCGATGAAGCCCATGACCCTGAAAGCGAACATCCCTTTAAGGGCAATGTGGACCTGGACAAGCTGCAGGCACTCATCGACGAAGTCGGCGCCGAGCGCATTCCCTATATCTGCGTTGCGGTCACAGTGAACCTCGCCGGCGGCCAGCCGGTTTCCATGGCCAACCTCAAGGCAGTTTATGAGCTGGCGCAGAAATACAACATCAAAGTGATGATGGACGCCACCCGCTGCGTGGAAAACGCCTGCTTTATCAAACATCGCGAGCCCGGCTATGAGAACAAAACCATTCAGGAAATCATCCGCGAAATGTACACCTACGCCGACGGCTGCACCATGAGCGGCAAAAAAGACGGTATCGTCAATATTGGCGGCTTTTTGGCCCTCAATGACGAGGAGCTCTACCAGAAGGCAACCAGCCTGGTGGTAGTTTACGAAGGCATGCCCTCCTACGGCGGCATGACCGGACGGGATATGGAAGCGCTGGCCAGGGGTATCCGGGAATCCATGGACTATAACTTCATCGCCCACCGCCTCGCCCAGGTCCAATACTTAGGCGACAAGCTGATTGAAGCCGGCATTCCGGTCGTTAAGCCCATCGGCGGCCATGCAGTTTTCCTTGACGCCCGGCAGTTCTATCCCCATATTCCCCAGGATGAGTTCCCTGCCCAGATGCTCGCGGCCCAGCTCTATCTCGAGTCCGGCGTGCGCTCCATGGAACGGGGCATCATCTCTGCGGGACGGGACAAAAGTGGCAACCACTACTATCCGAAACTGGAACTGGTGCGCCTGACCATTCCGCGCCGGGTCTACACCTACGCCCACCTGGATGTTGTGGCCGAAGCAGTGAAGGAGTGCTACAAGAACAGGAACAATGTCAAGGGTCTCCGCTTTGTCTATGAGCCCCCTGTACTCCGCTTCTTCACAGCACGCTTCGAGCCCATCGAATAAGCAAGGCAAATGCTCAAAGGCCCTGCAATGGCAGTCCATTGCAGGGCTTTGCTGTTGCTCCTTTACTCTTTGGCCCGGGAGTTTAAGAAATCCAGAAGCTCTGACTTTTCCACCCGGCTCACTCCGCTGTGCTCAATATCGAAGCGGGCATCGAAGGGATGCTCCGAGATTCTGTCCATGACCTCCGCAATGCGGGGCCGGCAAAACGTTCCCTGACACCATCCCATGGAAGCCCTGGTGCGCCTCTTGATCCCGTCGATAGTGTTGACTGGGATGCCTCTGCCCGCAGCGTCGATGATTTCGCCTTCCGTTACCTGTTCACAGCGGCAGATGATCTTTTCCGGAGCAGAAGGTATGTCCAGTAAGGGCTTGATTTCGCTCAAGGGCCTAAGCTCCCTGGATTTTATAATCGGTTCCCGATGGGGATTAAAGTCTGGATCCGCCTCAAGGACCAGGCCGGATTTGGCCAGAATGTCCTCGACCATGCAGGCGATGGCCGGCGATGCCGTAAGTCCCGGGGACTGAATGCCTGCCGCATTGATAAAGCCCGGAACCCTGCTCTCTTCGATGATAAAATCGTCTGTGGAGCTGCAGGCCCTAACACCGGTAAAACTGCGGATGAACTGCCTGGGATCCAGTCCGTCGTACAGCTCCTTGCAGGCATCGTAAATTTTCGCCATCCTGTGCAGATCGGTGGATGTGTCCTCCCGGTCAGCCTGGTCGCTGGCATCGGGACCGATCAAAAGGTTATCGTAGAGGGTGGACGTGATTAAGATGCCCTTCCCCTTTTCCGTAGGCAGACCAAAAATCACATGGTTAACCGCTTTGCCCGTTCCCCTGGCAAAGAGCAGGTACTGGCCGCTCCGAGGCAGAATCGCAAAGTCGTCGATGCCGGCCATTTGTGCGACCAGGTCAGACTTAACCCCCGCCGCGTTGATCACATAGCGTGCCTGGAAACTTTCGCGGGCTGTATCGATTGTGAAACTTCCCCTGCTGCCGCGAACTGCTTTGACTGCAGATTCCAGTTTAAGCTCAGCCCCGTTGGCTATGGCGTTTTCTGCCATGGCAATCGCCATCTCATAGGGGGAACACACCCCTGCGCCCTCGCAAAGCAGACCCCACTTCAGTTCCCGGTTCAGCTTCGGCTCCAGTTCCCTCAGCTCAGCCTGATCCACAATGCGCAGGTCGTCCAGTCCATTTTGCCGTCCCTGCTTCAGCAGCCGGTAGAGGGGAGCAGGATCATCCTCAGCAGTTACCACCAAAGAGCCGGTCTGCCTAAAGCCAAAGTTCAGCTCCTGATCGAGCTCTGCAAAGGCCCGGCGGCCCGCTATGCAAAGCCGCCCCTTCAGCGTGGATGCCGGTTCTGCATAACCGCCGTGCACAATGGCGCTGTTGGCCTTGGTGGCGCCCATGGCCACATCAATGCCCTCTTCTAGGATCAGAATGCTCAGCTGATACCTGGACAGCCGGCGGGCGATTGCTGTGCCCACTATGCCGGCGCCGATGACGGCCACATCGTAGATTCTTTTCACAGGATCACCAGCCCCTAGAGGAAGATATTCGCGTAGAACCTGAACAGGTCAAAGAGCATTAACACTCCGACCAGGATCAGGAGAATGCCGGAGATGGTCTGGATAACTTTCAGATTGCGCCTGATAAAGCCGAAAGTGCTTTGGAGCCGATTCCAAAGCAGGGCGGTCAGTACAAAGGGAATCCCCAGCCCCAGGGAAAATGTGAGTAACAGTGCCATGCCCTGGTACATGGTATCCAGGTTGGAAGCCAAAATGAGGGCTGTCCCTAGGAACGCCCCCAGGCAGGGAGTCCAGCCCAGGGAAAAGGCCGCCCCAAAGAGGAGGCTGGACCAGAACTTTAGATTCTTCGCCGACGCCCCCAGGGTGCGGCTGCGGTTCAGGAAGCCAATCTTAAGCACCCCTAGATAATTGAGGCCGAAGGCAATTACTACAACGCCGCCCAGACGCTGCAGCAGCAGGCGGTGCTGGGAGATCAGGCTGCCCAAAGCTGAAGCAGTGGCCCCGAGGACGACAAAGACGATGGAAAAGCCGGCCACAAATCCCAAAGTATTGATCAGCAGGCGTCTGCCGGACTTGCCTTTCTCCCCCTCCATTCCGCCGAGGTAGAGCAAGTAGATGGGGATCATAGGAAGAATGCAGGGCGACAGAAAGGCCAGAAAGCCTTCGGCAAAAATCAGACCAAAAAGCGACAGGGAAATCTCAGGAGCAGCAGCCTGGAGCATTACTTAGCAGCCTCCACCATTGCCTTGACAGTGGCCTTGTTGGTCGCCCCCACCACATAGCTCGCCAGCTGCCCGTCGGCATCAATCACGACCGTTGTCGGCAGGCCTGGAACTCCAAAGATCTGGGTGCCCACTGTGCCAAAATCAAGGAGATTGGTCATGGTCAGCTTGTTGTCTGCCAGATACTTGGCGCCTGTTTCCGCCGTTTCCCGCCGCCCGTCGATCTGATTGAGCAGAAGCAGCACCGCGTCCTTCGATTCCTGCAGTTCCTCATGGAGCTCCTGGAATTCAGGCATTTCAGCCCGGCAAGGGGGACACCAGCTGGCCCAGAAGTTCAGGATGACAACTTTGCCCCTAAAGTCGCTGAGCCGGACTGTTTCGCCGCCGCTGCCCACCAAGGCAAAGTCCTGGACAGCTATCCGCGGTTCAACCTGCACTGCCTGGGCAAAAGCTGCACTGCTCAGGCCGGCGGCAGCCAAAAGCACCAGCAAGGACAAAACAACCAACTTTAGTTTACGCATCAGCATCACCTCTTTTTGTCAAATATACCCCAGGGGGGCATAACGCGCAAGCATAAAGATTGTGAGCACCTTCACCGCACCCCTGGTTTTCCTTGACAAAAAGCCCTGTTTCAGGGAAGATCAGGATAGGTCGTAATCATCATCATAGTAAGGTGGGCGTTGCGACATGAAGAGAATCCTATCACTGCTCCTCCATCGAGTTACCGTAATATCTCTGGCAATTCTGGCTCAGCTGCTGGCAATCGTACTGATGGTCGGTCGCTTCAGCGACTACTTTCAGCTTTTTTATGTCCTCCTCACTCTGCTCAGCGCGGTTGTCCTCATCTTTATCGCCACCGGGCACCAAAAGTCGGCCTACAAAATTGCCTGGATTATTCCCATTATCCTCTTTCCGATTTTTGGCGGCCTTTTCTATCTTGTTCTAGGCAATCCCCGCCCCAGCAGGCGGATGAGGAGGAAAATGCTCCAGCTGAAAATCCATGGAGAGCGCTCCCTCGTTTTCAGCAAGCCTGTCTTGGACAAGCTGGTGCAGCTCAGTGAGCATGCGGGCAATCAGGCCCGCTATATTCAAAACCACGCCCTTTACCCTGTCTATGAAAATACCAGTTCCCACTTCTTCCCCTTGGGAGAGCTGGCCTACGAGTCCATGCTGGAAGAGCTGGCCAAGGCCGAGCGCTACATCTTCCTCGAATATTTTATTATCGAAGAGGGAGTGATGTGGAACACCATTTTGGACATCCTGGTGGAAAAGGTCAGGCAGGGTGTGGATGTTCGCCTGATCTACGACGATGTGGGCTGCCTGTTCAAGCTTCCCTACCGGTACCACAAGAAGCTGGAGGCGCTGGGCATCAAGACCGAACGCTTCCATCCGCTGACGCCGAGGCTCTCCGCCATGCTCAACTACCGGGACCATCGCAAGCTGATGATTATTGACGGACATACCGGCTTTACCGGTGGGATCAACCTGGCCGATGAGTATATCAATGCCTATGAAAAGCTCGGCCATTGGAAGGATTCGGCCTTTTTGGTCAGGGGAGAGCCTGTCTGGTCCCTGACCATGATGTTTTTGGCCATGTGGGAGTACCTCCGGGGCGAAACCAGCTCTGTTGACGAGTTCCGTCCGGCCAAACTGCCGGAAGCTCCAGAACCGCAAGGCTTTATTCAGCCCTTTGGCGACAATCCCCTGGACGGGGAGACGGTCAGCGAAACTGTCTATCTCAACCTGATTTCACGGGCGGTGGACTATGTGTACATCACCACTCCCTACCTGATCCTGGACAATGAGGTGCTGACTGCGCTGTCCACTGCGGCCAAGTCCGGAGTGGATGTGCGCATTATTACCCCCCATATCCCTGACAAGCCCATTGTGCATGCGGTAACCCGCTCCTATTACCACATCCTGATGCAGAGCGGAGTGCGCATCTATGAGTACACCCCGGGCTTTATGCACTCCAAGACGATTGTGGCCGACGACGAGGTGGCTGTGGTAGGTTCCATCAATCTCGACTACCGCAGTCTGTACCTGGCCTTTGAAAACGGCGTGTGGCTTTATCAAACGCCGAGCGTGATGGAAATAAAAGAAGACTTTCTGGACACCCTCGCGGTCTGTGAAGAAGTTAACCTGAGAAAATACGGTGAGGTGGGGACGGTCCGCAGGTTCACCTGGTCCCTGCTTCGACTCCTGGCTCCCCTGCTTTAGTTCCTAAGCAGGGGATCATGCTTTTATGTCGAAATCTCCCATTACAACCATTAAACGGGAGGCGCAGCCATGCCGAAATGGTCCTTTCGAAGAATCCGACATCGCGTTTTGGTCCTCTTTTCAGCAGTCGTACTTGTACTAACGCTTTTTGTAGTGACCACAACCGGCATCTTAACCCGTGAACTTGTGAACAATCTCGTCGAGGAGCGGGCCCTTGATCTGGTCCGGAAGCAAAACCAGATCATCAGCCTCTGGCTCGAGGAACGCATCACCGAACTTGAGCTTCTGGCCCAGTCTTCGCTGCTGGAGAGTCTTGATTGGGAGGAAATCGAACCCTATCTCCAGCGGCGTATCGCGCAGTCAGACGCCTACTACCTCATCTTTTTCGTAGGCTACCCCGACGGAACTTACCATACCACTGAAACGCGCAATGCCGGCAACATCGCTGACCGGGAATATTTCGGCCAGGTCTTTGCCGGTGAGACAGCCGTCTCCGAACCGCTGATTTCCCGTTCCACCAACCAGCGGATCATTGTGGTGGCCACCCCCATCTACAACGCAGACGGCACCGAAGTTGCCGGCCTGCTCGGGCTTTCTGTAGACCTTGTCGCCATGCTTCAGAGCTCGCTCCAGCTCGCTGGAAACCGCTCCGAGATGAACGTCTACCTGGTTGACTCGGAAGGCAATTTCATCCTGCACGATAATCCGGATCTGATCCTCCACGGCAGCATGCAGGATCTGTTCAGCAGCTGGGACGATTACGCCGGCCTGCCGTCGGGATCCTTCACCGTCACGGAGGACGGCCAAAGCTATCGGATTTTCTTCCAGGAACTGGAGGGAATCAGCGACTGGAACGTTATTGTGCGGGTTCCCGCCTCCTTCTTCAACGAGCCTGTGCTCAGCCTGATTTACCGCCTGCTGGCGGTGTGCATCATCGGCATTGTACTTGTGGTTTGGCTGGGTTCCTGGTTTGCCTCCACCATCAGCCAGCCCATCGTGGAGCTGAATGAGATCTTTAAGCAGGGGGCCCAGGGAGACCTGACAGTCAGGGCGGAGGTGGCCAGCGCCGATGAGCTTGGCGAAACCAGCGCATCCTTCAACCAGATGATGGACAGAATCGGTACGATGACCTACTACGATCCCCTGACAGGGCTGCCCAATCGCCAGTACTTTTTGCATGCTTTGGAAAAGTGCCTGGCGGATGACACTACCGTTATTCTCGCCCTGGTTTCCATCAGAGATTTTTCCGAACTGAAAACCCTGGCTGGCCCAGAGGTTACAGATAAAATACTTAAGTATTTGGCCCAGACTCTCCAGACTGTCAGTGACGACGATTTGGTTGTGGGCAGGCTCGCCGATGCCGAGTTCGGACTGATTATCCCTTCCGGCAGCAGCCGGGTGCTCATCACCATCGACCGGCTGGACAACCTCCTGGCCCACCCGCTTTTCTATGAGCCCAATGATCTGAATGTGAACCTTTTGGGCGGAATCAGCATCAGCGAAGATCCTGAGCTCACTGCCGATGAATTCTTCCATCAGGCCCAGACTGCCCTCTATGAAGCGGAACACAGCGCCGAGGACCGACTCCGGCTCTACAATTCTGACACCCACCGGGCCATGGTGGAACGGCTGCGCTTTCAGTCTGAAATCCGCACCGCCCTGGACGAAGGCCAGTTTGTCCCCTTCTACCAGCCCATTGTGGATCTTCGGACCAATGTTATTGTGGGCAAGGAAGCACTGATCCGCTGGGACCATCCGGTGCGGGGCCTCCTTCCTCCCAGCCAGTTTCTGCAGATCGCAGAACAGGGCGGCTTTATTGAAGAGATTGGCAAATACATGCTGCATCGTGTCTGTTCCCAGCACCAGGCCTGGCTGGCCCAGGGCATCGACTTGGGCTGGGTGGCAGTTAACATCTCAGCCAATCATTTCCGTTCCAAGGAATTTCCAGGCCTGATCCGCGGCCTGCTGCACACCTATAATCTGCCTGCCAACATGCTCCGGATTGAAATCACAGAAGAGGCTATGCTGGCGCCGACCCATGATGTTCTGCACAACCTGGAGGAACTGAAAAAGATGGGCGTCCTGCTGGCCATTGACGATTTCGGCACAGCCTACTCTTCCCTGGAATACTTGGTGCGCTACCCTGTGGAAACGCTGAAAATCGACCGGACCTTTATTGACCAGGTCGACATCAACGCCCGGGCCCAAGGTCTGGTCAGGTCCATTGTGGGCATGGGCCAGAATCTAGCCATGAGCGTTGTGGCGGAAGGCGTGGAGCGCAAGAATCAGCTGCATATCCTGCGGACGATGCACTGCAACGAAGCCCAGGGCTTCCTGTTCAGCCGGCCCCTGCCTCCCGAAGACTATGTGCAGGTCGCCGTCCACCTGGCAGAACAGCTGAAAAACAGTAAAATGGCGTAAGAGAACGACTCTGCAAATAAAGTGGCGGGGACCTGTCGGTCCCCGCCTTGTTTGTCTACAGCTAGATGAAGCTTTCGGCGAAATGATAGAGCAGACGCACACCCACTCCGGTTGCGCCCTCTGTCAGATAATCCCCTGCCTTCTCCGCGTAGGATGTGCCTGCAATATCCAGGTGCAGCCAGGGCGTCTCCTCCACAAAGGCTTCAATGAACAAGCCTGCGGTAATTGTACCGGCCGGACGTCCCCCTGTGTTTTTCAGGTCTGCCTGAGGGGTCTTGTTTTGCTCCCTGTATTCCGGGAAGTTCGGCAGCTGCCAGATACGTTCGCCCGACTTTTCGGAAGCTCCCTGCAGCCTTTGGTAGAGCTCGTCTCTGTTGGTGAGGACCGCAGTGGTGGTATTGCCCAGTGCGATGATGGCAGCTCCTGTCAGGGTCGCCACATCCACTACCGGATCCGCCTTCTCCTTGGTTACCATGTAATAGACGGCATCTGCCAGGGTAAGCCTGCCCTCGGCATCAGTTGAATCGATCTGAATCGTCTTGCCGGACATAGAGGTAATGATGTCCCCGGGGCGATAGCCTTCACCGGAAATCAAGTTCTCACAGGCTGCCACAACCGCCACCGCATTCAGGCGCAGTTTGCTTTCGGCAATTGCGCACATGGCCCCAATTACGGAAGCTGCGCCGCCCATATCGGATTTCATGGCTCCCATGCCCTGGGCGGGCTTCAGCGACAGGCCGCCGCTGTCAAAGGTCAGGCCTTTGCCCACAAGGCCCAAAACCTGCTCGGGATGATCAGGATTGCCCTGATGGCGCATGATGATTAGACGCGGCCTGTTGGCGCTGGCCTTGCCTACCTCAAGGAAAGCGGTCATGCCAAGCTCACGGATGGCATCCTCTTCCAAAACCTCTACCGCAAAGCCGTACTTCTCCCCGGCCTCCACAGCTTCCTTGGCCAGCTGCTCGGGGGTCATTGTGTTGGCCGGCTCATTGACCAAATCCCGGGCCAGGTTGGTGGCCTCGCCGAGAGTGCGGCCAAGTTTCAGCCCCCGGATCACGTCCACTTCCTGGGACGGTTCATAGCAGACCTGCAGGGACTCCACGGAGAACTCCTTTTTCTCCGACAGGTAGCGGTTAAACCGGTAGCCGGCCAAGCAGGCGGCTTCGGTTACCGCCCTGGCCGCATCTGCTGCTTCCAGCACATCATAGGTCCAGGGGGAAACCGACAGTGACTTGATCTTGCGCCTGTCCGCCTCTTTCAGCGCTTTGCCGCAGGCTTTCCGCACCTTTTCCAGGCATAGCTCAGAGAGCTTGCCCAGCCCGGTGACAATGGCCTTTCTGGGCTTTTCCTCCCCTTCGGCAAAGTAAGCACAAAAGGCGAGCTCACCAAACTTGCCTGTAAAACCCTGATCTTCAGCTAATGCCTTTACTGCAGCATTGGGCCAGCTGTATCCTTCCATGTCATCTTCAGCGACAAACAGCAGCAGATCACTGGCCAAATCGGCACTGTACTCTAATGCTCTTACTTCCATTTCTACATCGTCCTTTCTAATTAGTCCTCAACATCTAACAGTTCAAGCTTGCTCTTGGGGACAATGAGCTTGCTGTCCCCGTGTTTTACCTGGCTCATCGTGGCCAGCGCAACAATCATAAAGATGGCTGCATAGGGGAAAAGGGTCCTGTAGCCCACATGTTCCATGAAAAAGCCAGACAGTATCGGCGTTAAGATCTGGGCGGACATAGAGGCTGTGTAATAGTAGCCGGTATACTTGCCGATATCCGAACCGGCAGCCATCTCCACCACCATGGGATAGGAGTTGACATTAATAGCGGCCCAGCCGAAGCCCACAAAGACCAGGAGAACATTGAGCAGGGGCGAAAAGGTTGTGAACAGGGCAGCCAGGGCAAAACAGACCGCCAGCACAGTGATGCCGAACAGGATCGTCCTTTTTCTGCCGAGTTTGGCTGCAATCATCCCTGCAGGTACAAAGGCAATAACCGCGGCCACAGTGGCCAGCATCAGGCTGTTGGCAAACCCGCCTCCCGCCACGCCCAAAAAGCTCTGGACATACTTGGAGAAGGCAGTGGTCACCGCATTATACGCAAAGAACCAGAAGAAGATGGAGGCCAAAAGGAACCAAAAACTGCGGCGGACCGCAGGGGGCATGGCGCCGGAGCCCTTAGCTTCCTCCTTCTCCTCCTCAAAATCCTGGTAGGCTTCCATTTCCTTGGCAATCTTCTTCTCCTTGATGGTAAAAAACAAGATGGCCACAGCAATTACCATAAAAACCGCCACTATGGAAAATATGGGCTGATAGTCGGGGACGCCTTCCTTGGGCACCAAAAACGAGATCAGGGCCAGCGAATACACCGCACCCAGGGCGCCCATCAGGTTAATAATGCCGTTAGCCTGGGATCTCAGCGGCTTGGGAGTCACATCCGGCATCAGGGCCACCGCAGGCGAACGGTAAGTGCTCATGGCAACCAGGGCCACCAGCAGCACTGCGACAAAGAGGGGCAGATTAACCATATTGTCCGCCACCGGTATCAGAACCATCGAAACTGTCGCAACGGCTGTGCCGGCCAGGATAAAGGGCATGCGCTTGCCTATGCCCGTGCTGACTTTGTCGGAGAGGGCCCCGAAAAGCGGGAGCATAAACAGGGCCAGGACATTGTCTAACGCCATAATCCCACCTGCCAGGGTGTCTCCGATCTCAAAGGTGTGCTTCAAAATGAGGGGGACAATGCTGTCATAGAGCTGCCAGAAGGCCGATATTGACATAAAGGCCAGGCCGATAAAGAATGTTCTTCCGTAATTCAGCTTCATACGAGGACTCCTTTCCTGCCATACGCTTGCTAGTTTCACACCATGCCAACTTCTCCAAATTTAGCCATATCCCTGCTAAATCAAGCTGCAGATTGGCAGAGAAAAGACCTTTGTCAGGTTTTTAGCAGGATTTGCCATTGCATTTGACGAATATAGTTATCAGTCCTATTAAAAGGAGGTTCAAAGGCAATGAGAGAGTTTCAAGGAGGCTGCGCGCGTCCCAAGGCCAAGGTTGAAAAGCCTGTGGAGACGGCAGCTCTTCCGGAAATCGAGAAGGGAGTGTCAAAATCTATGATTCAAGTAGGAAAGCCTGCACCAGAGTTTACTGCCCCGGGGTTTTATCAAGGAAAGTTTGTCGAGGTTGATCTGGCGGATTATCGCGGCAAGTGGATTATGCTCTGTTTTTACCCAGGAGATTTCACCTTCGTCTGAGCGACGGAAGTTTCAGCAGTTGCTGAAAAACATCCTGAGTTCGCCAAGCTGGGGGTTGAGGTTTTTTCCATCAGTGTAGACAGCCCGTTCGTGCACAAAGTATGGAACGACACTGAACTGTCTAAAATGATAGGGGGCAAAGACATACCATTCCCAATGCTCTCCGACCAGAGCGGCGCCGTTGGCCGGCTCTACGGAGTTTATGATGAGGAAGCCGGAACCGAGGTTCGAGGAAGATTCATCATTGACCCCGACGGCATTGTCCAAGCCTTCGAAGTGATGACCCCGCCGGTGGGACGCAATGTTAAAGAGACACTTAGGCAAATCCAAGCGTTCCAGTATGTCAGGGAAGCAGGCGGCAAAGAGGTGGCCCCGGCCGGCTGGAGACCTGGCAAGAAGACGCTGAAGCCCGGTCCCGACCTGGTGGCCAATGTCTGGAAGGAATGGAAAGTGCAAGAAGCCTTTGAAGAATAGGACTGCAGCAAAAAATGTAAGCCTGGTCGCCGTGACCAGGCTTTTTAATTCACTTCAGCCGCCGAAGGCTGATCCATCATCTGCACAAAGGCTTCGGCCAGCTCCGGGTCAAACTTGCTCCCCGCCCCAGCTGCAATCAGCTCCAGAGCATAGTCAGCACTCGCGTCGCAGACCCGGTCATAAGTCTCAATGATGGACAAAATCCTGCTGAAGTAGGGAATCTCATCACCCTTCAGACCCCTGGGATAACCGCTGCCGTCCCAGCATTCATGATGGGCCAGGACAGCCGGGGCCAGATCTGCCGTATCTTCCAGGCAGGTCAAAAGGCGAAAGCCCACCAGGGGATGGCGCTTCATCTCTTGGGCTTCCTCAGGGCTCAAGGGATAGGGTCTGTAAAGCAGCTGCGGTTCCAGGGCTACCTTGCCAATATCGTGCAGCAGGCCGCACAGGCGGAGGTTGCGCAGTTCATCGCAGGGAAGGCCAAGGTGCCTGCCAAACTGTTCAGCCAAGGAACTCACACGTTCGGCATGCTCCTTTTCTGCTTCGCTGCGGCTGTAGAGCTCCTTGGTGATCCGGTCCAACGTAGCCTTCTGGAAGAGCCCCTGCTCAACTGATTTCGCCCAGTACATCTCTTCCTCAGCCCGCTGCCACACCATATGGATATCCTCGCCTGCTTCGCTCTTAGTGGCGCAGCCCAAGGGCATGTTGAGGGCTACAGCCCCCACCGCCTGCTTATCCAAAGCGCGGCGGATACGATCACAAATTTGCTTGGCCTCCTCTGCCCCGGTCTTTGGCAGAAGCACGATGAATTCATCTCCCCCCCAGCGGAAAACCCTGTCGCTGGGCCGGCAAATCGCCAGGAGAGTGTTGGAAACAGCAATCAGCAGCTGATCGCCCATGGAGTGTCCGAAAATGTCATTAGTCAGTTTTAGTCCGTTCAGATCGCCTACGATCATCGAGAGGGGCAAAAAATCAGGGTGATCCAGCCTGGGCAGTTCCTGCTGGAAATATCTGCGGTTGTAAAGACCGGTCAGTGCATCCCTAAAGGAGAGCTGGGCCAGCTGGGACCACTGGTTCTCCCTGGACCCCACCTGTTTAAAGGTGCACAGCACACCCAGAACCTTCCCCTTCTTGCCCCACAGAGGCGTAATGTGATCGCTGACAAGAACTTCTTCACCGGCTTTGGTCCTCAAAGCCACCTGCTTGCGGCTCCTTGGCCTGCCCTGCAGCGCCTCGGCCACAGCATCAACCTCAGCGTCGACGTTGTAAACCGTCTGGTAAAGTCTCCCTTCCGCTTCGTGTATGGGCCAGCCCGCCAGCCTTTCAGCGGCACGGTTCAGCATCTCGACCCGCCGTTGAGAATCGACCACAAGCATGGGATCAGAAACAGCAAGCAGGATCTGTTCCAACTTGCTCCGTTCTTGCTTAGCCTTGTCCTTCTGCTTTGCCAGGACGGCAGCAGAAAAAATAAGTGCCGCCCCAAGGAGGGCGCACACAATAGGCAACACTAAGGCCACAACCACACCCCCTGTACCAAACTAGTTATTTCTGCATTTGCTGGAGCGATCCCTTCTCTCCTGCCGAAAAATTCCAAGGTGAAGTTAGTAAAACGCCCCCTGCTGGATACACTATGCTAGATGCAGGAGGTGAAAGGCATGGGAAGGACTGTCCTGATTCTTGGAGGCGGCACCGGCGGGGTGGTGGCCGGTCATGTGCTGGCCAAAGTGCTGCCGAAAACAGACCGGGTGGCCCTGGTGGACCGGAGCGCCGTCCACCTCTTTAGGGCCGGCCTCCCCCTGGTTGTCACAGGCAGACGCCGGCCTGAGGACATTTCCCGCAGCCTGGACAGCCTGGAAAAGCTAGGTGTCCAGTTTATCCAGGCAGAAGTGGAAGAATTCATCCCGGAGAACAAAGCGGTCCGGACGGATCAGGGCTTTTTGAGCTACGACAGCCTGATTATTGCCCTCGGCGCCGAGCAGGAGCTGAGCCCGGGGCCGAGCTCAGTTTACAACCCCTACGATCTGCAGGGAGCGCAACAGCTTGCCCAAGAGCTGGCTAAATTCAGACAAGGTGAGATTGTGCTCTTTATTTCCGGCCTGCCCTTTCCCGGCGCCATCGCTCCTTATGAAATCGCCCTCCTCGTCGACGCCTATTTCCGCAGGCGGGGCCTGCGGCGAAAAATCCGGATCACCTTTGTTACCCCGGAAAGCCGGCTGCTGGAATTCGCCAGCCCCTATTACAGCAAGAAGCTCAGGGGCATTATGGAGAAAAGGGGAATCCGAATTCTCACGGGCAGGCAGGTGCATTCCCTGGCCAAGGGCAGCTCACTGGTGCTCAGTGACGGAGACCTCCCCGGCGATCTCTTCATCGGGATCCCCCGCCACAGGGGGCCGTCCCCCATACGCGGTTCCATTATCGCCGACCCTTCCGGCTGGCTCATCGTTGACCCCACAACCCTGTCCACCAGCCTGCCCGATGTCTATGCCATCGGCGATGCCGCGGGCATCCGCTCTCCGGCAGGAACCTACATCCCCAAGGTAGGGTTCTTCGCCCACTACCAGGCGGAAGTAGTCGCCCGCAACCTGGCGTTGAGCTATGCGAACAAAAAGCCCCGCTTCCGCTTTGTGGGCGGGGCCAAAGGCGCCTCCATGCTTGCCAGCTTCAGGCAGGGCTGCTTTGTTTCGGCAGATGTCTATGCCACGCCGCCTAAAGTCACCCTCTCGTCCCCCAATCCCCTGGCCTATCTGACCAAGATGCTCTTTGAGAGGTACTGGCTGAAGGCATGGTTCTAATGCATAAACTCGGCCTGAATCATCCACGCTAAAGGTGAACATCACTATTACACAGATTGGAGATAGCTATGCCCAGAAAGCTTGATGAACAAGGAAAAAGCGCGAAAAACCTTAAGCAGCAGATTCGCCATACCAAGGATCGGCTGCAGGATGCGGAATTTGCCCTGGAACACGAGCCCATGTCCGAAGGTCGCCGCAAAGAGCTGGAAGTCAAGAACGAACATCGCCGCAAGGATATACATGCCAAAACAAAAGAGCTGCGTGAAGAATGACTGTGGACCCCTCCGGGTCCCCTTTCATTTCTAGGCAGGAGTTGCCCCCCCGCTCTCGAACAGAAACAGGGCAGACAAAGAAGAAAAGGTGAGGATCAGAAGAGTGGAAAAACTGCTGAAACGCATTAATGAACTGGCCAACAAGGCAAAAACCCAAGGACTCTCAGGTGAAGAAAAGGAAGAACAGGCCCGGCTGAGGCAGGAATATCTGGCTGTCTTCAGGCAGAATTTCACAGCTGTCCTGGACAACACTGTGATTATGCAGCCAGACGGCAGCAAAACCCCTGTCAAGCGCCGGGAATCTGCCCCGAAAAAACTAAAGCATTAATCTTTTCCCTTTGAGAATGAGAATCACTTGCATTTGTTTTACTTCTATGCTAGACTGGAATCAAATCAAATCCTAACCAAATTAATTAGGATTTACCAAGGAGATGATTCCATGTTTGAACAAGTAAAACTGACATACGACTTTAACGCACTGGAACCGCATATTGACGAACTGACCATGCAGACCCACTACGGCAAGCACCATGCCGGCTATACCAACAACCTGAACAGCGCCCTGGAAAAACTCCCCGGGCTTCAGGGGAAGAGCATCGAAGAGATCCTCATTAACCTGGGCGAGATTGAAGATGCCGCTCTGCAAAGGACAGTGCGCAACAACGGCGGAGGCTATTACAACCATAACCTCTACTTTGCCACGTTAAGCCCCAACGGTGGCGGCGAGCCCCGGGGCGATCTGGGATCGCAGATCAAAAAAGATTTCGGCAGCTTCGAGGAACTGCAAAAAACTTTAACCGCCCACGCCGCAGGAGTCTTTGGCTCCGGCTGGGCCTGGCTTTCTACTGACAGGGACGGCAAGCTTGTGGTGAGCAGCACCCCCAATCAGGACAATCCCCTGATGGTTGAGGGGGGCAAGCTCATGCCGATCTTCGGTATCGATGTCTGGGAGCATGCCTACTACCTGAAGTACAAAAACGTGCGAATGGACTACATTAACGCCATCTTCAACGTCGTAGACTGGGATAAGGTGGCAGAGTTCTACCAAAAAGCGCTGTAAAGAATACCTCTCCCCCTACACGCAGGTGCCGGGCATAACGCTTCGGCACCTTTTTCATGTCCAAAATAGGAGCAGACACCTAATTCGCTTTACCTGGACCTGAATACCATAAGACAGAAAGGAGGGTGTTTAATGGGGAATGCATTCTTCAGACAAAATGAACCCGATCTCTCCTCGATCCTCGAGGGAAGTGTCCCCATCCTGTCCTCAGTCCTTGGCCTGCTCGGCGAATCCTCTGCAAATGTCTTACCTAGACTGACCAGTCTTATGGAGGAAATGGACCCTGAACTCTTGGAAACGCTGACCAGCCTGATTTCAACGATGATGCCCAGAAAGGAGTGAGTTAAATGGGTAGGCCCGTCTGCTGCGGAATCGATCCCGTCACGGCCATCTTCATTCTGTTCCTGGTTGTGCTTCTGATCATCGGCTTCAACCTATAAAGCATTGGAGGGTGTCAAGTTGAAGGAGAAGAACAAGCAAAAAGGTGACCAGCCGTCTACCCTTGATGCACTGCTCAAGCTGCTTCCCATCCTGGCCGCCAGCTACCCCGGCTTTTCCAATGTACTGGGTCAGCTGGCCGGAGAAAGTTCAGGAAACACAGGCCAAGTCCAGGAAGCACTGCCGAAAATCACCTCACGGTTAGCGGAAATGGACCAAGAGACCAAGGATAAGCTGGCAGCCCAGCTGCTGAGCTTTTTCCCGGAATTAGAAGAGCTGATTAAGCGCCAATAGCCGGCAACAGCATGCTGCCCTAGGAACTGTCTGCATCCTAGGGCACTTCTCTTTACAAGTCGAGGAGATGCCCCTGGTACTCAAGGGGGTTGAGGTAGATCCGCTCCAGCACTTCCCCGTCCCGGAGCCGCCAAAACAGGCCCTTGTCGGGCTTGCCGTTGACTTCGATGATCCAGGGATGGCCGCTTTCATCAATCAGGAAATCTACTCCGAGTTCCCCCAGGGCGGCAAAGGGACCGTCCAGGGCCACTGCCGCAGCTGTGCTGATGGCATGCAGGGAGGAAAGAAGCTCCTGGGGCACCAGCTCGCTTGGGGAAACAATGGCGTGGTAATGGTTGGTCAAAAGATTGGGAGCCCGGCTCACCCTGCTCAGCTCTCCGCCTGCTTCCCACTGGCCGGCACTGTTTTTCTGCATGAGAATGCGGATGTCAAAGGTGCTGCCGCCTTGCCTCATGCCCTCAATAAACTCCTGGGCAATGAACTGCTCCGGCGGCGCCAGGGCCAAGAGCAGCGGAATGAACACATCAGCCCCCAGCAGAGGGACGGGAAATCCCCAGCCCGATCTCAGGATCACCGCATTATCAGAAACCTGCGTCACCTGAATCACCCCCGCCCCGCCGTGGCCCAGGCGGGGCTTGAAGATGACTGAAGGGTGCCTGCGGAGAAGCTCCGGCAGATCATCCCCGGTGTGCCGATAAGTCGCCGGAAGATGGTTCTTCACCGCTTCGCCGGCAGACAGGTGAACGTAGACCTCCCACTTGTCAAAATGGGTGCGTTCGTTGAAAATGCGCTCCTTCCCGATTTTCTCGGCAAGCCCTTGGATTGCTTCCTTCTGTTCTGGAAAAGTGCGGTTGTAGACTGTTTTGGGAAACCCGAAATAACCCTCGAGCCACCGGCCCTTATGGAGCAGCAGACCACGGATCCTTTCCCCTTCCCAATCGATGCCCCTTGGATCAAAAAAGAGCAAATCCGCCTTATACTCCCGCCACAGGTCGCGGTAAGGGTGAACTCTTTGAACTCTGTTCAGCATCAGCCCTCGATCAACTTTACGGCGCATAATCGGCACCCCCGTCAGTCCAAGATGAGAAATCTGCCTTATGGCAGTCTCCCTTGTCGGTCATATTGTAACAGCAAGAAGGGTAGCAACTTCTTAGTTCACAGGCAAGGGGGGTGCACTCCGTGAATAACGAACAAGAAACCTTCATCGTCTTCGTGGCTTTGATCCTGATCGTAGTTTTGGCTGTGATCTTGCTTGCCTAGAGCAGCTGGGGATGGGGGGATGACCTCCATCCCTCCCTCTGCTGTATTAGTATATGAAACTTACGGGAAAGCGGGAATAGGAAGTGGGAATCACCTAGAGGGGGAGGTGTGAGCAGTTGGAGAGCCATGATACGGCACGGGAAAGTTCCAGCCAGATGCTGGACACTGTGCGCCAGGTATTAGCACTGATGATCACAAGTTACCCGGTAGTAGTGCCTCTGTTGGAGGAACTGAAAGAAAGCTTCAGGGACGGACTGGAGAGAATCGGCGAGTCCCTCCCCAGAATACAGCAGATCCTGGCGGAACTCCCGATGGACTATGAAGCCGCTGAAAACTTTACCCAGAAGCTGGTAGATGTGTTGCCTGAACTGGAAACGCTTTTTCGCAAGATGGAGGACTAAACCATAAAAGCTGGAAGATGTCTATTCTGCATCTATCCAGCTTTTTCTGGGCCTGACCGGGCAAGCCCGCGGCAGAGCAGGCCCAGGAGCACTCCCCACAGCAGTGAGCCTAGATAGGAGCTCAGCACTGTCCCGGAGCTGCGTTCTGACAGGTGCGGCACTCTGTACAGTACAGAGACGGCGCCCTCGAAAAAAGAAAAGATCAGGCTGAAGATGACCCCTTGGCCCACATATCCCCTGGATTCTACATCTGTTGCCAGGGAGGCAAAGACGATTCCCCGAAAGCCTGACCAAATCAGCTGCATAACCAGTGACGGAACAACTTCTAAGGGAGTGCCGGGAAGTCTCCCGTAAATCGCCATTCCAGCCCAGTCCAGCATGCGCAGATCTGTGAGCCCCAGGATATGGTAGGAAAACAAGCTCCAGGCGTTGAGGGGAATGCCTGCCAGCACACCTGCGACAAACCCCCGGTAAAATTTGTCCACGTAAATTCCCCCGTCAAAGACCATGCTTGTGCATAGGTTTTCCGAGGGAGGAAAAATCATGCATGCCCTGTGTGATCTAACGCCGCTAAATACGCTTCCACCACCTTTTCCCCCATCTCCTCCAGAGCAAAGTACTTTTCGGCAACAGCCCTGGCCCCTTGGCGCAACTCAGCCAAATCAGGCCGTTGTGCCAGCGTTAAGAGATCTTGCAGGATGACAGCAGGGCGCGGTTTGGCCAGGCGGTATTCAGGAAAGGCGTCTAGAACCAGGTTTTCCTTGATCAGCCGTTCCTCCGTAACCATGCCACCGTAGCCGTGGCCAAGCAAAATGCCTATGCTGCCCGAGGCCATGGCCTCCCGCAGCGAACGGCTGTGGCCGAAGGTGATCTGGCTTTGCTGCAAAAAAGGACGGGGATCGTCAGTCCAGGGCAGCAGGGGAATGTTCTTGGGCTGAGGCCGGGCAGAACCCAGGGCGACAAGCTTGATGTCCTCGGGAAGCAGGGGCGCTATCTGATCCAGGACTCCCAGCCCCCGTGCCAATTTTCCATCTACCCTGCCGTACCACAGCACATTGATCTGCCCACTCCCCGGCTCCCCTCCCTGGCCCGGCACAAAGTACTGCGTATCGATTCCGTTTTGAATCACCTCAGTCTTCCCGAGAAATCCCCTGGCCTCCCGGGCTTGAGCCGGACCCACGGCAATAATCCTGTTAGCAAGAGCCAAAACTGCCCTAAACCGCCTGTGCCAGGGATAGACTGAATGCAGCGTAACCACCAGGGGAATCCCCATCCGGACACTGGCTTCTGCCGCCGACTGAAAAGTCGCGTGGGAATGGGCATGGATCAGCGTGCACTTGATCTCAGCGATGAACCTCTCCAGTTCCTCTGTGCTGTCATAGATCAGCCGGGGGATTTCGCCGAGCCGGGCAAGGATGCTTTGTTTGCCCTCGTCGGAGAGATAATTCACCCGTTTAAAGGCAATAGCTGCAAAAATGCCCCGGCCGGCAAGATAGCGGGCCAGATCATTGACGTGGGTCATCAGGCCCGAACGGCAGAGAATTGACGTCAGCAACACCCGCATGCCGTTCCTCTACGTCCAGATCACGGCCAGAATCACCAATAACAGCATCGCCGCAAGCAGCAGGACCGGCAAGTAGTCGTCAAAGACAGGGTACACCGTAACACGACCTCCTAGGCTTCTCAGCATTTTGCTTTAATCCTATGCAGGGGCGCCCCCTGCTGTATCAGGAACTGTGTACCGACTTCGCAAACAGTACTCAGTGCCTAGTCCGCCCTTGCAGGCTCTTCATAAATTATGATAACCAAAATCTCTCCAGACGGAGGCGTTGAGAAATGGATACAGGCCTAGAACCGTTAAATATTCTCATGATAGTTGATTCTCTGGGCGTCGGCGGAACTGAAACCCACGTGCTCGCCCTGGCCAAATCTCTCCAGACCCGAGGCCACAGAATAATCATCGGCACCAGCGGAGGTCCGTTGATGAATCTTTATGCCGCTGCCGGCCTGGATATCAGGATCATGTCCTTTCAGAGCGATAATCCCCTGCACACCAACTACACTACCCTGCTGGAGCAGACCCGATCCATCATTGCCGAACACAGCATTGACCTGATCCACGCTCACCAAATCGGGGGCTTGAAAATAGCCTCCCAAATCTCCCAGGAGTTCCTAATCCCGCTGGTGTTTACAGCCCACGGCATGTTTTATCCCCGCAGGCAGCTGCAGAGCCTGATTGATGCTGCCCAGCATGTCATTGCGGTGAGCCTGCCTGTAGCAGAGTTCATCAATGCACGGGTCGGCTATGGGAGGCAAAATATCACTGTCATTCCCAACGGCATTGATGTAGACCATTTTTCCCCTGCCGACAGCGACGGGTTCAAAAAAGAGCTTGGCCTTGCCGGCGATGAGTACCTCATCACCCTGGTGAGCCGCATCGCCTGGGGAAAAACCCGCATCATCGAAGATGCCATCGAGGCAGTGGAACTTTTGGCCAAAGAGCGCAGTGTGCGCCTGGCCATTGTGGGCAGCGGACCTGACAGCGGCTTTGTCCATGCCTTGGCCGGCATGGTCAACCGCCGCTATCAGCAGGACCTTATCCTGCCCACAGGTGCGCTTTTGGATCCCGTCGATGCCTACCGCGGCTCGGATCTGATAATTGGCACCGCGCGGGTTGCCCTGGAGGCTATGAGCTGCGGCAAGCCCGTGCTTGCTGCGGGCAATGCGGGCTACGTCGGTCTGATTACCCCTGAGAACTTTGCAGATGCCTGGACCGTCTATTTCGGCGACCATGACTTTTTCACCAACCCAAGCGCAGGCCGGTTCAAGGCAGATCTTGAAAAAGCTATCCAGGGTACAGGACAAGATGCAGCAGCCCTCCGGGAGCTTGTAGTAAAGCACTTTTCCTCCCGGGAGGTTGCCAGACTGACTGAAGGTGTCTACTACGGAGCCCTGGGCCTGGCCCAGGAAAGCCCCGCGGGGATAGAGCTTCCGGAAGCCTCAGCTGCTCCGGTCCGAAGACAGCCTGCGGCAGCGGCACCGGTCGGGAGAGCAGCCGTGAAAACTGAGTCTGCCCAGGGAGAAGCTCCCCTGGTCAGTGTGGTAATTCCCACCCATAATCGCCAACAGTACCTGGCGGAATGCCTGGAGTCTTTGGAAAAACAGACCTACCGGCCCCTGGAGATTGTGATCATCGATGACGATTCCACCGACGGCACCGCGACAATCGCCGAAGCATGGTCGCGGAAGTATGCCGGCCGGGACGATTTCACCGTTGTCTATTACAAACTTCCCAGAAATCTTGGCTTTGCCCGGGCGCAGACCATTGGTTACCTTCTTGCCAGAGGCGACTTTATCGCCAACCATGACTCCGATGACATCAGCCACCCTGACCGGATCAGGCAGCAGGTTCAGTTTCTCCAGCTGGACACTGAATACAGCCTGGTAGGCACGGACTATGAGGTTTTCTCCACAGACTTTTCCCAGCGCAAGAAAGCCCACCTGGTGCGCTACGACAACAATATCGTCAAGTGCTACCGGGAAGGCCAGCATTGCGTCTGTTTCGGATCCCTGCTCTTTCGCAGGCAGGTGGTGGAGAAGATCGGCGGCCTCACGTCCTTTATGGAAGGGGCAGAAGACTATGAGTTTGTTGCCAGGGCTATTGTGCAGGGGTTTAACGTACAGAACCTGCGCAGCGTCCTCTATTATTACCGGGAGCATGAAGGGCAGAGATCACGGGAGTTCTACGGCGTGAGGGCGGCCCTGGGGAACGTTGCGGAGGGGACACAATGACCAAGACTGTTTTGTATATCGGCTGGGTAGGATTTGGCAATCTAGGTGACGACCTGTGTTTTGACATTTTTTCTGAAACCATGTCGGAGCGGGCGGCAGAAAAGGGCTTGAGACTTGAGATCAAGGGCCTTTTTCCCTCCAGCTTCAGCGAGTTTTCCCTGGCCCGCATGGCTCCGGATCTGGTGGTGCTTGGAGCCGGTTCCCTGTTTGAACCGGTCTACCTGAAACCCCTGGCCATGGCGGCGCAGCACTCCATCCCCACTTTGATCTGGGGCTCGGGCTATGACAGCATGCTGCCCGGGCCCCTCAGCCCGAGCCTCATCGATCCCGATTCGGCCTTTATGATTCGCCAGACAGTGCAGAGAGCGGCCTTAATCGGAGTGCGGGGCCCCTACACCCTGGAAATGCTGGAGGCCGTCGGGGCTTTCCACCCGGATCTGAAGATCGCAGGCGATCCCGGCCTGCTTCTGAAACCTCAGCAGGAAGATGCGTCCCTGCCTGAACTGGAGTCGGTGCAGGGACCCGTTATCGCCGTTAACTGGGGAACTGCCGCCAATAAGGTTCTGGGGGGAAGCGAACAAAGCGTCTTTGACGACTTAAAGGAAGTTCTGGCGGCGCTGCCCAAAGAATTCACAGTCCTAATCTATTCTGTCTGGCCCAGGGATCTGGCTCGCTGCAGAAATCTGTACAGGGAGCTGGACAGCACGAACTGCCTGCTTCTTGACAGGGTGCCCTCCAGGGATGAGCTGGCTGCCCTGTACCGGCGAAGCACCCTTTCTGTGAATATGAAGCTGCATGCCAATATCTTTTCCGCTGCCCTGGACTGCCCCTTTGTCCACTTGGCCTACCGCATGAAGGGCTGGGATTTTTCCCGTTCCCTGAACTGGACAGACTTGACAGTCATGTTTTCTGACACAGATCGGCGAGAAAAGATCGCCGGCGCCATCGAGGCAGTGCTGGCAGATGCCGAAGGCTGCAAAGCACGCCTGCATAGCGCCAAGCAGCACTACCTTGCCGAGCACAGGGCCCTGGCTGACGCTGCGGTTTCCCTCTTGGGGGGGATAGGCCCTGCCTACCTCAGCCAAGGCTTGGCCGGCTCTGCTCCCGGCACAAACAGGATGTATTGATAGTAGTCTGCAGTCACTCCCCCAGCCGGCTGCAGTCCGTCCAGTTTCCAGATCAGTTCCTGACGAAAGGGCGAATCTTCGCCGTCAAGCTTAACCAGCAGGGGACTGCCTGCCGCCAGCTCAGCCAGGAAATTAACCGACGGCCGATAATTCGAAAAGGGCAGCACTTCATAGCTGAAATTCTTCATAGCAGCGCTGTCCTGGTAGATCAATACCAGGCTGAAGATGCTGCCCGCAAAGCCCTCCGTCTGATTGAGGAGCGAGGCAAACCATTGAACCCCCGCCTGCTCCCTTTGGAAAACGTGGTTGAGACCCCATTGGCCGAAATACTTCCCGCCGCTGTTTAGGTCAGCCTGCTTGAGAAAGAGCTCGTACATGGCCCGATCCCGGGCGGCATTCCACAAGAGGCTGCCGTTGGGCTCAGGCAGGCTGACCGCTTTCTGGAGAGCAGCAAGCACGAGGTCAAACTCGCCCGTCAAGGTCCCAAGGGATGCCTCCGCCGCCTCACTCTCCAGTTCAGCACGGAGATCCTCAAAAAAGTCCAGGGCTTGGTCTGCATAAATGCTCCGCCTTCCCTCCAGCACTGCAGTGATATCGGCCAGCTTGGTGTTCTTCCAGCCGTCACTTTCCAGCTGCATTAAAAGGCGGTGCAGATACTGCAGCGCGAATACGGGATAATGCTCCACATCGACGCCTAAAAGAGAGAATCTCTCCTCTTCCGGCAGGGACTGGTACAGGGCGTGTACCCGCTTCCAATGCCGCAGACTCTCCTCGGTGGCAAAATAGGTTCCTTCGTGGGCAGAAAAGACAAAATGCAAAAGCTCCTCATCCCCGCTCTCCAGGTACTCCCGCAAACATCCGGCGGCGCTGGGAGGCAGCTCTAAGAGATAGTGCTTTACATCCCCTTCCCTGACAAAGAACTCCAAAAGTGCAGATTCCAGCTCCTGGTTGATGGCCAGACCGTGGGATTCGCCCACTAGGAAGACCCGGCAGCTGCCTGCTTCTGCCCGTATGTACCCAGGCACAGCCGCAAGATCAGGGGCAGGCCGGCTGTACTTCTCCAGATACTCCATCAGGGCTGTCGCATCGACTGCGGCCTCCGCTTCCACCTCGAAACGCAGGTTCGAACGGGCCGTCTCCACCAGCTGCAGATTGTCAGTGATCATCTCCAGCACCCTTCGCCCACGCAGCACAAGTTTCTGGGGAGGGTGCAGCTGCAGAAAGCGGCGATAGAGCCCCTCAGCCTCTTCCTCTGTTTCAGTCAGCACTGCGTTGAGCTGCAAATCCCCCTGGGGCGTCTGAAACAAATAGTTCCGAAGGACCTCCACAGTAACCCCCAGCTGAGCCGAAAAGGACTCTAAGTCATGCTTCTGCGCCGTGTAATACCCTGCGAGGATCCAGTCTTTGGGCAAAGAGTCCAGGTCCAAGACCGTTCCCTCCCCGTCCCAGGCCAGCACCGGGGCCAGCGGCACAAGAAAAGCCAACACTGCAATAAGAACTGCTCTCTTCACTCTCAAAACCTCCTGCTTGACTTTAGGAATATTATAACATTCCAGGCAAGAGTGATTGACACACAAACTGATGTTCGTTTATGATGAAGGAAGAAGGGCAGGCGAAGACTGATGAGTGTCGGTGTAGAAAGTGTTTTACATAAAATTGAGAGCAATCCCCGTTTTATGAGCAATGTGACATTTCGGCACACCATTCCGGCCCAGCCGGGCATTTACGAGCCGGTTCCGGAGTTTGTACCGGATGCCCTCCGGGACCTCTTGCAGCGCAAGGGCATTGAACAGCTCTACAGCCATCAGGCCCAGGCAGTCCGGGCTGTGCAGGAGGGAAAGGACATTGTAGTTGTCACCCCCACCGCTTCAGGCAAAACCCTGTGCTACAACCTGCCGGTGATCAAGACTCTCCTGGAAGATGAAGAAGCCAGGGCCCTCTACCTTTTCCCCACCAAGGCTTTGGCCCAGGATCAGGTGGCGGAACTGATGGCCTGGAGCGATGAGCTGGGAGGAAAGATCAAGACTTACACCTACGACGGTGATACTCCTGGAGACGCCAGAATTGCCATCCGCTCGGCAGGCAGCATTGTGGTTACCAACCCCGATATGCTCCACTCGGGAATTCTGCCGCATCACACCAAGTGGATGCGGCTCTTTGAGAATCTCAAGTATGTCGTCATAGATGAGCTGCACATTTACCGCGGCGTGTTCGGTTCCCATGTAGCCAATGTGCTGCGGCGCCTGGAACGGATCTGCAGATTCTACGGCGCCAAGCCCAGATTTATCTGCACATCCGCGACAATCGCCAACCCCAAGGAACATGGTGAGACTCTGTTAGGGCGCCCCGTGTCTGTGATCGACCAAAACGGCGCCCCCAGGGGACAGAAGGATTTGATCTTTTACAACCCCCCTGTGGTGAACAAGCCCCTGGGCATCAGGCGCAGCGCTCTTTTGGAAGCGGAAGCGGTGGCCCATGAGCTCATTGCCGCGAAAATTCCCACGATCATATTTACCCGGAGCCGCCTCAACACCGAGGTGCTGGTAACCTACCTCCGCAAGTCCTTTCATAAACTGGGACAGCCCCATGAGACGATTCGGGCCTACCGCGGCGGCTATCTGCCCAAGCAGCGCCGGCAAATCGAGAAGGACCTGCGGGAAGGCAAAGTGCTGGGCGTAGTGAGCACCAATGCCCTGGAGCTAGGGATTGATATCGGTTCCCTCCAGGCGGCAGTGTTAACGGGCTACCCGGGAACGATTGCCAGCACCTGGCAGCAGCTGGGGCGGGCGGGCCGGACTGATCAGCCTTCCTTGGCTGTGCTGGTGGCTAACTCCAGCCCCCTCAACCAATTCATTGTGGAAAACCCGGATTATTTCATGGACCGGGGGGCTGAATATGCCCGGATCAATCCCAACAACCTTTACATCCTGGTCTCCCACCTCAAGTGTGCGGCCTTTGAGCTCCCCTTTATGGCGGGGGAAAAGTTCGGGGAGCTGGATCCGGCGGAGATTCTGGACTACCTGGCAGACCAGATGATCCTGCGCAAAGTGGAAAACCGCTGGTACTGGATGAGCGAAAACTATCCGGCGGTGGACATTTCTCTGCGCAGCGCCTCTACTGAAAACTTCGCGATCATTGACACCACCGACGGACAGACCCGCGTCATCGGCGAGGTAGACAGGTTCAGCGCGCCGATGCTGATCCATGAAGGTGCGATTTATATCCACGAAAGCGCCCAGTATCATATAGACAAGCTGGACTGGGAGCGCCAGAAGGCCTATGCCCGGGAAGTGGATGTGGATTACTACACCGACGCCAATTTAGATGTTGAGCTTAAGGTTCTTGATGTGTTTGAACGGGAAGAGCTGCCGCAGGTCAGGCGGAGCTGGGGGGAGGTCATGGTGGTGGCCAAAACCCATATGTACAAGAAGATTAAGTTTTACACCCACGAGAATATCGGCTGGGGACAAATTTCCCTGCCTGAACAGGAGCTGCACACCACCGCCTACTGGTTCAGCATTCCCAAAGAAAACATCGAAAACCTGGATCGGGGCGCCCTGCAAAGCGCCCTGCTGGGCGCAGCCCACCTCCTGGGCAACATTGCCTCCCTGGAGCTGATGTGCGAACCGAGCGACCTGGGCGTGACAGCTCAGATCCGCTCGCCCTTTACCGAGGAGCCCACAGTGTACATATACGAAAAGTACCCTGGCGGTGTCGGTTTCAGCGAACAGCTCTTTAAAGCCCATGGCAGGCTGATTTGGCGCGCCCTGTCGATTATAAAGAAGTGCCCCTGCCCATCAGGCTGCCCCTCCTGCGTCGGACCGGTGGAGGAAGTGGGCGAAGAGGGCAAGAAACATACAGCCTGGTTCCTAAAGGGGGTTTTGGAACATGGATCTGGCCAGCAAGCTGAGGCGGCTCCTTCCCCCGCAGAGTAATCACACGCCAAAGGTTAAGCCAAGGGAATGCAATCTGGATCCCTTCCTCCACGGCCAGGAAGCGGACACGCCCTTCGGCCCCTGCTACCTGATTGAAGAAAAGCGCCCCCTTTCCAGCCGCCATGGCCACTGGACCTTCAAGGAGGCGCTGGAAAGCGATTACGCGGGCCTCAGCCTGTTCGGGCAGCACACTGGCAAGTTCGACCTGCAGCAGGCGCTTTTTCTGGACACCGAAACAACCGGGCTAGCCGGCGGAACCGGCACCTATGCCTTCCTGGTAGGTCTGGGCTTTTTCACGCCGGAGCATTTTGTGGTCAGGCAGCTCTTAATGCGGGACTACAACGAGGAACATGCCCTTTTATACCTCCTGGACCAAACGCTGCAGGAAAAATCCACTGTGATCTCCTTTAACGGCAAGACCTTTGACCTGCCCCTCCTGCAGACCCGCTTTGCCATCTCCCGCCTCGGCCTGGAGGGCGCAAGCGGCAAAAGGCATGTGGATTTGCTGCACATGTCCCGCAGACTTTGGAAGCGCAAGCTGGCCAGCTGCAGCCTGGGGAGCCTGGAGACCCATATCTTGGGCGTGCAGCGCAGCGATGACATCCCAGGGGCCGAAATTCCCGGCCGCTACTTCGAATTCCTGCAAACCGGCGACGGCCTGCTTCTTCAGAACATTGTCGAGCACAATGTGCTCGACATTCTTTCCATGGCCACCCTGCTCTACCGCCTGCAGACTGCAGCGGAACTCAGCCCGGAAGAATGTGACTGTCCCTGCGAAGCGGAGTCCCTGGCCCAGCTCACCCTGGCCGCGCGAAATCCGCGCCTGGCCCTCCGCTATCTGGAGGCAGCGGGGCAGCTGGCCGACGACGATCAGCAGTACCTCAGGGTTTTGAGCCAGGCCGCAGCCGTCCTGAAGCGCCTGGGAGAACATGAAAAAGCAGTGCTGCTATGGCAGAAGATATTAAAATACTCCCCCGAGGATCTGGACGCCTCGGAGGAGCTGGCCAAGTATTATGAACACAGGAAAAAAGATCTGGACTCTGCCCGGCAGATCACCCGCCGGGCGTTAGCTGCGGCCTGGCAGAAAAGGTCGCCGAAGGCGCCGGACTTTGAACATCGCCTGAGGCGCCTGGACCGCAAGGCTGACGCGGCTAGGCATACCAGGCAGGAACCGGATTTGTCATATTAGCAAACCAGCTCAGCACATCCGCGGCCTGTCTGGTCATGTACTCTACCTCCTGTTCGCCGTAGGACACAGCCCAGGGCAGACCGCCCAGAGTATTGGCGGCTATGTAAAAGGCCATGAGCTGAAAGAAAAGGAGGGGCGGCTCGCCGCCGAAGTAACCGTCAATTTGCCCCTTGGCAAATTTTGGGCTCGCGGCCGCGCTGAAGACGATGCGGTTAAACTCCTCCCAAGGGTCGCCAAAGTCAAAGCGGTTAAAGTCAATGACAGACAGCCCTGCCCCGCCAATTACCATATTGCCCACATGATAGTCGCCATGCTGAAAGCAGCGCGGCCTGCCGGCCAAAAGCTGCCTGTTCTCCTCCAGATAGCGCAAAACATGGGTATCCCCTGCAAAGGACAAAGGGCAGTCTGCGTACTGCTTAAGCTTTCTGTCCAGTTTCCTGTTGAAGTGTTCCTCCCAGGACGCCATGCCCTGGGGGACAGGAACTGCATGCAGCAGGCGAAGATATTCCCCCGCCCTCAGCCCCAGCTGGTACTGTTCTGCTTCACTTAAGGAAGGAAGCACTTCTTCCGCGTCCTCACCTTCGCACCAGGTGAAAAGCGAATACACTCTGCGCCCTTCCCGGCAAAGCCCTACATTTAGAGGCTTGGGCATCGGCACGCCTAAAGCATGGGCCTGTTCCAGCAAGGCAAACTCCAGCTGCTTGCGCCCGAGTTCGCCGGCGTCTGCCAGCCTGAGAAAAAGCCTTTCGCCCTCCCTGGTTTCGATATAATACTTTTCTTCCCCGGACCAGCCCTTGCGGATCGGTCTGATTTGCGTGAAAGAATCATAGTTTGGAATATCCTGCAACGCTGCACCGCCTTAAAGGCTCAGCACATACATGCCCAGCCCGATTGCCATCAGTAAATGCAAAAGTATGCCCTTGGTGCTGCCAAGGATGAGCCGCACAGGCAGCAGCAGAAGGCTCGCAAAGAACCAAATCACCGCTCTCACCTCCAGGCAAAAAACTGCTCCTATATCTTTCTTTGTGCCTGGAATAAATCCTGCATTGGCAGGGTTTTTGCCCGTCTGCCACGAAAGTGGCTGAAAAGCATTGTTGGGGGTGAACTGAGATGGCCAACCTCTTTGACTACCTGAAATGGCGGGGCGATCTGTCGTTGCAGCAGGCGGGTCTCAACGAAGTCGACAGTCTGATCCTGTCGCGCCTTTCCTACCTGCCCTTTGACGGCATTGTTCCCCAGGGTTTCACCGGAGAAATCTCAGTTGCAGAAGCCGGGGAGCTGTTTTTTGCCCAGGCTGACCCCGAGGCGAGACTGATTATGAAGGCTGACCTTCCCTTTCTCCAGGCTGTGGCCGCCAGCAGGCGCTTCGCCGGCATGGGACTCTGCGGTTATACCAACCAGGTAGATCCCGAGGCAGAAAAGCAGTTTGCCGCCCTGGTCATCAGAGACTCGCCTGATCTTGCCTATATTTCCTTCCGCGGCACCGATCTCTCCCTGGCAGGCTGGAAAGAAGACTTCAATATGAGCTTTTGCACACCGGTGCCGGCCCAGCTCGATGCAGTGCAGTACCTGAATGACGCCGCCGCAGCCCTATCCGGGCGCTTCTGGGTAGGCGGCCACTCCAAGGGAGGCAACCTTGCAGTTTACGCGGCCTCTTTCTGCCAAACCGAAGTCCAGGATCGGCTGATCTTTGTGCATAACCACGACGGGCCGGGATTTGAAGCCAGCGTGCTGGAATCTGAGGGCTATCGGCGGATCGCAGAGAAGATCAGGACCTACATCCCCCAGTCCTCTGTGGTGGGCATGCTGCTGCAGCACGAAGAGGACTATTATGTAGTGCGCAGCAGCCAAATCGGCCTGATGCAGCACGATCTCTTTTCCTGGGAAGTGGAAAGGGACCAGTTTGTCTACTTGGATGCAGTGACTGACCGAAGCAAGTTTATAGACCTGACACTGAAAACCTGGCTCACCCAGCTCAGCACCGAACAGCGGGAGCAGTTTGTGGACACTCTATTCTCAATTTTAGAAGCAACTAATGCCGGCACCCTCAAAGAGCTTACCCTGAACTGGCACAGAAATGCCCGCATCGTACTTCGTTCGATCCGGGAAATGGACGAGGAGATGCGCCATAACATCTCCCATGCCCTGGGCCTTCTCTTTGAAGCTGCCAAGCAAACGGCACTGCAAAACGTGCAAAGAAGCCTCCCCAAGCCCAGGCTGCTGCAAAACAAAAAACCGTAAAGTCCTAAAGGACATTACGGTTTTTCTAATCAGAATTACTTATTTGCTTTGAGCATCCTTGGCAGCTGCCCAGAGAGCGGTTAAGTAACCATAGGTGTCAACCAAGGTAGCGCCGGATACTGCGTCAACGGCGGTTTCTGCATTGTGGCCGGACAGGAAGGCTTCGAGTTCGGCAACAGTCATGCCAAGTACGAAATCTTCGATGGCTTTGAAGTTGTCAGCAATGGTTACGGTAGAACCGGCATTAGCCATGTTATTGCTGTAAAGATCGTTGTTTACTTTCTTGGAAGCAAGCACCTGCTCAGGGTTGGCAAAAGCTTCGCCGAAGGCTTTGTCGGAGTTGGGAACACCGATAGCGTCTGCTCTGGAGAGCATCTGGTATTCGTCGAGGTAAGCACCGACAATAACGTCACCTTGCAGAGCAACTACGGCAACTGTAAAGCATCTTGTGCCGTGGGCAGCCCAGTCAGCTTTGCCAATTACGATTGGCTCAGCAGCAAATACAGACATGCTAAAAATGGACACTAAAACAAGAACCAGAATGAGAGTTTTCTTCATAGATAGGCCCCTTTCTCACTATTGACTTTTTGTGTACGCGACATGTCACCATACGTGATCATTATAAACAAGGCTTGTCATTTCGTCAATCGAACTTGTGCTCATTTTCGCAACTGCATAATAACATGACAATTCTATTACACTGTATTAATATTAGGTTCGTTTCTTGATCTCTCTCAATCCGCGTAACCTCCTTGTGGCGGGGGTCCCATACTCCCCGACTCTTAGAACGGTCTTGCCCGCTGCAAACAGCCGGCTGTTAAGGAGGAAATACTGAGTTAACAAGGAAGATCTTCTAAGCAGCAGATACAGAATAAAGAAGGGATGAAGCAATCTTGGAAAATCTGCGCCTTGACGATTTCACGAAGTACAAGTTTCTCTCCGGCATTGAACACAGCCCGGCCGGAGACTATGCCTGTTTTGCCGTCCATGAGGCGGATCTGGAGGAAAACGGGTACAAATCTCACCTGTGGCTGTATGACCTGGACAAAGAACGCTGCCTGCAGCTCACTGCCCTGGGCAGGGAACGCTCTTTCACCTGGCTCAATGACGACGAGATCCTCTTTGCCTCCATTCGAGATCCTAAAGACCAGGAAAGGCAAAAGAAGGGCGAAGACTTCACCGTGTTTTACAGGATCAACATTCACGGCGGCGAAGCCCGGGAAGCCTTTAGAATACCGATGCGGGCAGGCGACATTAAGCCCCTGGGAGAAAACCGCTTCCTTCTGACCTGCATTTACAATCCGGACCGTCCGGATCTAAGCTCCCTTTCTGACCGGGAGAAGGAGGCTGAACTGAAAAGGCGGGCTGAAGAAAAGGACTATGAAGTGCTGGAGGAGATCCCCTACTGGAGCAACGGCAAAGGTTTCGTCAGCGGCAACCGCTCCCGCCTCTACCTCTACGATGGGGAAACAGGCTCCCTGGAAGCCCTTACCGGAGAGAAACTCTTCGTGGACAGTGTAGAGCTAAACGCCGACAAGACCAAGGCGGTTCTGATCGGCACCGAGTACACCGGCATGATGCCCCTCACAAACAGCCTTTATGTTGCAGACCTTCAGAGTAAAGAAGTAACCAGGCTCACACCTGGGGAAGATTTCGCCTATGCATCGGCACACTTTATCACTGACCAGGAGCTGATCTGCAGGGGAGGCTCCAGGGAGCGCTACGGGCTCAATGAAAACGCCCGCTTCTACCTGGTGCGGTTCGACGGCAGCAGAGAGCTCTTGACACCCGATTTCGACAGATCTGCCTACAGTTCAGTAGGTTCGGACTGCCGCTACGGCGGAGGCCGGGGAATGTGCCTGGACGGCGGTTTCCTCTATTTCGTCACCACTGAAGGGGAAAGCTCCTATCTAAACCGCATCGACAAGACAGGCCGCATCGAAAAGATCTCCAGGGAGCCAGGCTCAGTCGATTCCTTCAGCGTAAAAGACGGCCGCATCCTGTTAGTCGCCCTGCGGGAACTCAAGCTTCAGGAGCTTTACAGCCTGGAAGACGGCGCAGAAAAGCAGCTCACCAGCTTTAACAGCTGGGTCAATGCAGAGCGCAGGCTGTCCGCGCCTGAACCCCTGAGCTTTGAAATCTCCCCCGGCGTCACCTGCGACGGCTGGGTGCTCAAGCCTGTAGATTATGCAGAGGGCAGAACCTACCCCGCCATTTTAAACATTCACGGGGGGCCCAAGACAGTCTACGGTACAGTGTTTTTCCATGAAATGCAGTACTGGGCCAACCACGGCTACTTTGTATTGTTCTGCAATCCTAGGGGCAGCGACGGCAAGGGCAATGAGTTTGCCGATATCCGGGGTAAGTACGGCACAATTGATTACGAAGATCTGATGCGGTTCACAGATTTGGCCCTGGAAAAATACCCCGCCATTGACCCCGAGAGGGTTGGCGTAACAGGAGGTTCCTACGGCGGGTTTATGACCAACTGGATCATCGGCAAGACTGACCGCTTCAAAGCCGCCGCCTCCCAGCGCAGCATCAGCAACTGGGTCTCCATGGGCTATACTACAGACATCGGCTACTTCTTTGCACCGGATCAGATTGGCGCCACCCCCTGGACAGACCAGGAAAAACTGTGGTACCACTCACCCCTCAAGTATGCGGACCGGGTCAAAACCCCGACGCTGTTCATCCACTCCGACGAAGACTACCGCTGCTGGCTGCCTGAGGCTTTGCAGATGTTTACAGCCCTCAAGTACCATGGCGTGGAATCCCGCCTCTGCATGTTCCGGGGCGAAAACCACGAACTGAGCCGCAGCGGCAGGCCCAAACACCGCCAGCGCCGCCTGGAGGAAATAACAAACTGGTTTGACCGCTTCCTGAAAGAGCAATAAACGTTACGGGATCTGCCTTGGCAGATCCTGCTTTTTTGGCACCAGAATGCCTGTGTTGTCAGAAGGAAATGGCGGCAGTCTGGGTGAATCTGATGTAAAAAAGCCAAGGAAGGGAGAAATCACTTTGCTGAAAAGAACAAGCTTCACCCTGGTGATCATCATCGCACTGGCCTTAGTCCTCAGTCCGGCCGTGTTTGCCTTCGACTATGCCGGTGCGGAAGCGCTGATTGAGAGCGAAGAGGTGCCCAAAATCCAAGATGCTATTAAGCGGCTGGAAACCCAGCTTCAGAAAAACCCCAAAGACGGCGAGGCGCTCTGGCTGATTGCCAAGGCCTACCTGTACCTTGGGGATCGAATTGAAGAGAACAAGCTGGAAACATTTGAAACAGGCAAGGAGTACGCCGATGCCGCAGTGGAGTTTTTGCCGGCCTCGCCCCACCCCCACTTTTGGCAGGCGTCTCTGATGGGCCGCATCGGCCAGACCAGGGGCATCCTCAGCAGCCTGTTTATGGTCAAGCCCATGAAAGAGGCCCTGGACAAGGCGCTGGAACTGGATGCAGCCTACGCCGACGCGCACTGGGTGCTGAGCCAGCTCTACCACCAGGCCCCGGGCTTTCCCTTGAGCATCGGCAATAAAAAGCTCGCCCTGGAGCATGCTGAAAAGTCGATTGAACTGGACCCAGGCAATCTGGAATACCAGCTCCAGCTGGCGGTAGCCCTGGAGTACAACGGACGCAAAAATGAGGCCGTCCAGGTATTGGACGACCTTTTGGCCAACCCTGCCCTCAGGGAACATCCCGAGCTTAAGGCTGAGGCTGAAGGGTACCGGGCTAAGTGGAGCAAGTAGCCGGCCTCAATAGCCGATTACGTTGATATTGCCGTTCGATGTGGAGAGCAGCACTTCAGGATTGTCACTGCGCTGAAGGACAGCCTCTTTGCGGCCGTTAAGCTGAGTTTCCCCCACCTCAAACTTGATATGCCCGTTGGACGTTCTGGCCTGGAATGAGCCTGGGCTGTCCTGGGGGATCCTCAGCTCAATATTGCCGTTGCTGGTCTCAAAGGTGTACCTACCGTCCGGGGCGAATTTGACCTGCCCCGTGATGCGCCCGTTCGAAGTGCGCAGAGAGCTGCGGCCCTCAAGTGCCAGGGAGCCGAACTCAATTCTCCCGTTGGAGGTTCTGGCCTGAACCTCCCCCTGCCCCGAATTGAGCATGATTCGCCCGTTGGAGGTCCTTAAATCCAGCTTGCCGCGGCTGGCCGCCTCCACCGAAATCACGCCGTTGGAAGTTGTGCCTTGGAAGGCACGTATCCTGTCGGGAGAAGCGTAGACGGTAAAGGACACTTGAGCGTTGATGCCGAAGCCCTTAACAGGACTCACCGACCGCAGAGCGATCTTTCCGTCTGAAACATCCCTTTCGATCTTTAAGTCAGCTAAGATTTGCTCTAGTCCGCCTAAACTCAAGCCCCGGACCTCCTTTTCTGCCACAATGCGGGGTTCTCCTCCATCTTCAGGCAGCCAGACAATTCCGCCGTTGAAACCCTGAATTGAGATAGAATCAATCTCCGGCCCCAGGGGAAACTCTTCCCGGGCGCCCACTTTGGAAAATAAAGCCATATGCTTTGCCCCCTTCATCATCCTGCCTCAAGCTTACCACGTACAATCTGCATAAACCAGCGACTCCAAAGGGAGAGATGCTCAGTCTCGAGACTGATTTTTACATCTTTTTCCGGATTGAAAAGGAGAATCAATCCCAAATAACGAAGATAGTATCTAACGGAAAAAGGAGGTATCGCTGGATAATGGAAAAGCGTACCGTATACATGCACGGGCAGCCCTTAACCGCCCGCGGCAGAAAACTGGCAGTTGGCGAACAGGCACCGGACTTTAAACTGTTGGATAACGACCTTAAAGTAAAAACCCTGGCAGATTATAAAGATGCTGTAAAGCTGATCAGCATTGTACCGTCACTGGACACTGGTGTCTGCGACCTGCAGACCAGACAGTTCAATGAAGACATTGCAGAACTTCCCGAAGCTGTGGTGATTACAGTCAGCGTTGATCTGCCCTTTGCCCAGAAGAGATGGTGCGGAAATGCCGATCTCGAAGACGCGGTCACCCTCTCTGACCACAGAGACGTTGCCTTTGGCGAGGCCTACGGCGTCCTCATCGAAGAGCTGCGGCTGCTGGCCAGGGCAGTTCTGGTGCTGGACCGGGACAACAAAATCACCTATGTGGAATACCTTGAAGAAATGACCAGCCACCCTGATTATGAGCAGGCACTGGCGGCTGTGAAAGCGTTGCTCTAACCACCAACACTGGACTGAAAGGAACTGCCCCTGCGGAGGCGCTCCGCAGGGGCAGTTCCTTTTATCCTAAGCTTTTTTGTATCCGTTCCAGCTCACGATCTCGTCGAGCTCCTTCCTCTTCTTGAGGGGTCTGGATTCATCCGCCGGATATCCCAGGGGAATCAGGGCAACGGCCTCAATCTCCTCCGGCAGCTCCAGAACTTTATGGACATGCCCGGCATCAAAGGCGCAAACCCAGCAGGTGCCCAGTCCCAGTTCCACTGCGGCCAGGGTGAGGTGGTCCACTGCAATGGCCACATCGATATCAGCGTGGTCCTTGCCGTCCCGCCGCTTCCAGGAGGTGCTGTGATCGCCGCAGGCGACAATCACGACCGGGGCGCTGGCAAACCAGTCACGGGAGTAGCCTTCGGCAATCTTTGCTTTCAGCTCCTCGTCGGTGACCACAATAAAGTGGCGGGGCTGGTAGTTCACAGCGCTCGGCGCCAGCCTGGCCGCCTCTAATACCTGCAGGATCTTTTCCTTTTCCACAGGCTTATCGCTGAACTTGCGCAGAGAATACCGTTCAGCGGCCAAATCCGAAAACTTCACAGACATCTGCTTGCTTCCCCCTTGTTCTAAGCTTTCTTGTCAACATGCAAACCCATCAGGCGTCGAATGCGGATCCGGTGGTCAACCTGGGTCGCAGACGGCAGATGCTTCACTGTCTCACCGGTCCTGTTGTCCACCAGGTGGGCCACATTCTCCCCCAGTTCTTTATTGTATCTAAAGCTAAGACGATGATGATCCTTGCTTCCTTTGAAACTGACATCCTCAACTTTGTCCACCTGCTGCGGAGCCAGCTTTGGCAAGCGGCCCTGGAGCAGGAGCTCCGTCTCAGGTCGAATCGGCATGCGATCGCCAATCTTCATCTCGCCACCTCCACCGGTCTTCTATTAGATCTATCGGCAGAATGCTCCCTTTCTGTTAATCAGAACTCTCCGGCAGGACCAGGCGGGCCTGATTTCTCCCTGAGTTCTTAGCCTGGTACAGGGCCCGGTCCGCCCTGGCCAAGGCCCCGGTAATGCTCGTATCCTGTGCAGAAAAGACGGACGCTCCCAGGGAGATGCTGGTGCGAATCAGCTCCTCCCCTGCCTGAAACTCAGCCAAGGCAACGGCTTCCACCAGCCTTCTGCCCAGCACTGCGATTTCTCCCTCCGGCACCCCGAGGCAAAGCACGACAAACTCATCCCCGCCCCAGCGGATCACTAAGTCGCCAGGGCCGAGGCTGCCTGAGACGGCTTGTACCACGCCCTGCAGCACCTGATCGCCGGCGACATGGCCGTAGGAATCGTTAATTGTCTTGAGGTGATCCAGATCAAAGATCATAATGACCGGGCTTGCGCCTCCGGCCTGGAATTCGCCGAACGCCTCCACCAGGCAGTCGTAGCCGTAGCGTCTGCTGCATGCCCCGGTGAGCATATCGCTGTTCAACTGCATCTCCAGCTGCTTGGTGCTTTCTTTGAAATACAGGTATTCCATCACCAGCACCGCACAGAGGGCAGCAATCACCAGGAGCACCAGCAGGAACACCATCCGCAAGGACAGCAGCACAGACAGCCTGCCTTCCTCAGCGCCGCCCGCCACCTGCTGCATGCACAGCCAGGCGGTATAGCCGATAACAAGGCAGATTAACAGGATCATGATCGTCATGGTGACAGTATGCTTGAGCCGCGTCATTGCTTCACCCGCCAACTGACAGAAAGGAGTAGTGAAAAGAGTCACTTACCAATTCACCGTCGGCCTTTCATCTCCTGCCCCTCCAGAAACCGTTACGGTACATAGATCATGGTTTTTGTCATGCCCCCGTCCACGATCAGATTGGCTCCGTTGATGAAGCGATTGTCGGGATGGGTCAAAAAGAGGCAGGCACTGGCAATGTCTCCCGCATGCCCCACCCGCCCTGACCAATGCTGCATATGGTCTATATCCCGCAGGGCATCGTAGTTTTCAGTCTCGATCCAGCCTGGGCTGATGGAGTTGATACAGATGCCGTCTATAGCCAGGGATGCCGCCAAAGCATGGGTCAGGGAGATGATTCCGCCCTTGGAAGCGGCATAGGCCTCTGAGTTTTCCTCGGACTGGAAAGCCCTGGTGGATGCAATGTTCACGATGGATCCCTCATTGTGCAGGCGCATAATCCGCGCTGCTTCCCTGGAACAGAGAAAGACGCTGCGCAGATTGGTGTTGATGATGGCATCCCACTCCTCCACCGTCAGCTCATAGGGAGAGCCAAAGCGGGAAACCCCGGCGTTGTTGATCAGGATATGGATTGTGCCGCAGCGCTCCTGAACCGTCTTCATCAAAACCGTGATCTGCTCCGGATCAGAAACGTCCGTCGGAACAAACAGAGCCCTGCCGCCTTCTTCCCTGATCAGGGCCTCAGTTTCCTGCCCCAGGCCCAGATCGCGTTCAGCAATCACAACCTGGGCTCCCCTGGCCGCGTAAGCCTGGGCGACCCCCCTGCCGATTCCCCGGCCGGCGCCTGTGACAATAACCACCTTGTCTTTAAACGCTTGACTCGCCATCCAGCTGCCTCCTTTACTGTTCCAGACTTATTTCATAGATAAACTTCCACAGCTTGCCTGTGACAAACAGGCGCTGGTTTTCCTGATCGTAGGCGATGCCGTTAACAACGTCTGCATCCGGATCAGCCTGCTTTTCCTCTGCATGCAGGCGGGCAAGATCAATCCAGCCCAAAACGTTGCCTGTACCGGGATCAATGCGGCAAATGCGATGATCATGCCAGACATTGGCCCAAATCTCGCCTTCAATGTACTCCAGCTCATTTAAGTTCCTGACGGGCCCTTCCTCTCCTGAAACCGCGAGCCGCCGGACAGGTTCCAGGGATATGGGGTCTAAAAAGGTAAGAACATCTGTGCCGTCGCTTAAAATCAGATGCTCCCCGTCGGAGGTCAGGCCCCAGCCCTCGCCTGCGTAATCAAACTCGCCGATGAGCTCCAGGCTGGCCAGATCATAAACAAAACCGCGCCCTTCCCGCCAGGTGAGCTGGAAGATTTTTTCCCCAAGAATGGCAATCCCTTCGCCAAAGAACTCTTTGGACAGGTCCCGGCGGTCCAGGATCTCGCCGTCCTCCACATTCACCCTGCGCAGGGAGGAACGTCCGTAAAGACCGGTTCCCTCATAGAAAAACCCTTCATGATACGCAAGGCCCTGGGTGAAAGCCGTTGGGTCATGGGGATAGCGATTCACAACTGTAAAGGTCTGGAGAGTCTCTCCGGCAGAGGCACAGGATCCAAGCAGGCAAATCAGCACTAAAACAGCTAATTGTGCAGCAGACTTAATTCTAATGTCACTCACCGCCCTTCCCCTTCTTCATTTGTCTATTCTGCCAGAGGGGAAAAGTTCCTGCCTGCAGAGATATGGGCGGCAGTTCTGGGCACAATACTCCTGAACAAAAGGAAGGAGGAACGAGTATGGACTCCAAGTTTAAGGGTTACGGCCCCGTGATCATGATTATCTCCCTTTTGGCGGTGCTGGCGGGGGCACAGGCCATCTTCGGCCGCGGTGCACAGCCGGAAATGTTCCAGTCCCAGGTAGGCGGCACGGGAAACTCCCTGCAGGAGGTCAGGTTTTTTGATCTGGAGATAGAGTTGAAGGATGATGCGGAAATAGAGATTCGCTACGGCTCCCGGGGACAGGAGCCGCAAATGGCCCAGCTGCGCCGGGAAGACACAAGTGAGCGCCTCTCGGGGGAAGAAGCGCTAGAGCGGGTCAGGGCCATCGTAGAATCCTCCCCGCCCCTGACCTCATCTGAACCGCTCTCCATAATCCAGGGAGTGCTGGATCAGCTGGAAGTGCACCAGGCGGATGTGAAGGAGTTTGAGCTTGAATATGAGCTGAACGATGGAACCGAACGCAAGATTGAGCTGGAAGTAGACAAAGAGCGGGACGATGACGATGGCTGGGATGACGACTGGGACGATGACTAGTGAAACCCCCACGGCTGTGGGGGTTTCATGGATCCCGGTCTGTGTCGAGCTGGGCCCTCATGCCCTCCAGCACCTTTATTGCTCCCTCGAAGCCTTCCTGTTCCCTGCGCAGCGACTCCAAGTAGGCCCTGCGCCTCGGCAGCAGATTGCGCAGGTACCGCAAGGACAATAGCGGCGGATTTAACACCGCATCGATTTCAGCCAGCCTCTGCTGCAGCTTGCCGATCCTGAGCATGATTGCCTGGGAGATGATTTCATAAGCGATCTCGGTTTGGCCGGCAATCCTTTTCCTGGACGCGGCCAGCCGATAATTGCGAACCGCCTCGTCGAGATCGTCCTTTTCCAGCGCCTTGAGGGCCCTGTTCACATAGACGGACTGGGGCATATGCCCCTGCCGCTGCAGGTAGGCAATGCCAAGCTTGGCCGCAAGCCCGGTTACCATGCCGGTCAGGAGCGAGAGCGAAGGGAACATTATACCTTCAGCGCCTTCTCGAGCCATTCGGCAGTCTTGGGATTGGCCTCCTTGAACTGTTTCCACTCACTTTCGGAAATCTCCAGGGGGTCCTTGCCGAACATCTGCTCAATATTGCGCGAGGCAGCCTTCACCAATTCCCGGTTGACGGAGAGGGCAGCCAAGACTGAACCGGCCACCGCAAACAGGCCGTCCACAAAATCGAGTCCGGTCAGGCTCTCCAGGCCCTGTTCCAGCAAGAGGCCTGCCAAAAAACCCGCCCCTCCGGCAGCAGTAGTCTTCACAATTTTGCTCACCATGCCTCACCTCTCTTCTTTAGCGCTTTTTATCGCCTTGGCAATGTATTCGTCCTTTTGCCTCAGGCGCCTTTCCAGCTCACGGATTTCAGCCCGGAGCTTGGATTCAACTTTAGCCTTGTTCCCGAAAAAACGGCTGTACAAAAAAGCGATATTAATGCCCAGGACAATGCCGACTGCAGTTCCAAAAACCAGGTAGAGCATATTTGCATCCCCCGCTGTGTTCATAGCATCCTCTCCACTCTGTACTTGCTTATCTTTTCCACAAAAAGCGTAAAACCCCTCCATCCAGGGGCTCCTTTGCTGCATTTGCCCGTGCCTTCCGGCTTAGATTATAATAAGAAGCGAGTAGGAGAGATAAGATGTTCAAACTCTTAAGAAAAACACTGGCACTCCTTGTCAAGCTGTATCTCATTTACGCCCTGGCTGCGGGAGTCTTGGTCTTTGCCCTGCCAGTCCAGGAGGAGACCGGCTATCAAAGGGAGATTGATCCCCGACGCTTCTGCGGCGAAGGGGAAGGGCCTGACCGGGTGGTCCTCCTGGAAGATCCCTACCTGGCGGCGTTGGCGCGCCATGATCTGATCCTGGGGGCTCAGGAGACAGTTGATGCTGCCTATTACAGCCTCGCCCGTGACCATTCCGCGGAGGCTTTTTTCGCCGCACTGCTGGACGCTGCAGACCGGGGCGTTCAAGTGCGCATTCTCCTCGACGGCATTCGGGCCCTGGGGAGCCCGCTCCAGGCAGTCCAGAGGGAGCTGGTGAGCCATGAAAACATCGAACTGAAGCTCTATGAACCCCTGGATCTGCTGCGCCCCTGGACCTGGAACAATCGCCTCCACGATAAGTACATCATTGTGGATGGTTCCTGGGCGATTATTGGCGGCCGCAACATCGGCCTCAGGTTTTTCGACCCCCAGGACCAAGACGCGGTCAGAGATAGGGATGTACTCATCATTAACCAGGGAGGCAAGCAGCACCCGGACAGTGTCCTCCTCCAGTTCAAAGCGTACTTTGCCGAGCAGTGGAACCACCCCTTTGCCAAGCAGGCAAAGGCCGGCAGGGCCGGGGAGGCTGAAAGCTCCGCAGAGCTCAGGGCAAAACTGCAGGCGGCAGTCGGGGAGCGCTTCCAGGACGAGATCGACTGGGAGGCCCTGTCCTTTCCCACCAGCAAGATAACCCTGATCCGCAATCCCCTGGGCAGACTCAACCAGGAGCCCTGGATCCTGATGGAGCTAGGCGCTTTGCTGGAGAACGCCCGGGAGCGGGCGGTGCTGCAAAGCCCGTACTTTATTCCCACCGCCGCCATGGAAAAGTACCTGCCGGCCTCTCCCCCGGATGCACGGACGGTAATCGTGACCAATCATCCCGGGTCGCCTGGCTATTCCAACCTTTCCGCCATGTCCGGCTACCTGAACCGAAAAAACGCTGTGGAAAGGTTCGCCGACGAAATCCACGAGTATTTTGACCCTGCCAAAAGCCTGCACGCCAAGACCTACGTTTTCGACAGCAGGCTGAGCCTGGTGGGATCCTTCAACTTCGATGCACGCAGCTCCTTTTTGAGCAGCGAGAGCATGGCGGTAATCGACAGTCCCGAGTTCGCCCGGCACTTGGAGGAAAAAATAGAGGGCATCATCGCAGGCAGCCGGCGGGCTGAAGCGATAACGCCCCTTAGGAAAGTCTCGTTAGCAATTTTCAGATTGGTCTTCTGGCCTTTTGCCTTTCTCCTCTAAGGCTAGATTACCTCCAGCCCCAAGACAGACTGCATCTGGCCCAGGGCAAAGTGATGGGCCTCCTCATCGAAGCTGGCCACACCCTCTTTGTACACTCTTACGGGAACATCCCGATTGGCCAGCTCCTCTGCGGTGAAGTAGACGCAGATATTGGTGCATACCCCAACGATCTCCACTTCATCCACCGCCTGCCTTGTACTCTCCGGGCTCAAGCCCAAATACTCCTCCAGATCTGTCTGGAAAAAGGCGCTGTAGCGGTTTTTCTCCACATAATGCACCCTCTCCCCGCCATGTTCAGCCACAACGGATTTTAGCTCAGGGATCAGCTGCTGGCCCCAAGTGCCCTGCACACAGTGGGGCGCGAACTTGGCAAACTCGGCATCGTCTTCCCGGTGGGTGTCTAACGTAAAGACAACTTCATCGCCTCTCTGCAGCGCCCTGTGCACCTGCCCCCTGATAAAGGGGACTGCCTTGCGGGCCGCCTCGGAGCTGAGGACTCCCTCTTCAGCAACAAAGTCGTTCTGCATGTCCACAACAATCAACACACGCCGCATGTTCATACCCCCTACAGTTTAAACCACTCCACAAGTCCGTTCAGCCTGGTCGCAATGGCGCTTAGATCCTGGGCGGCCGAGGCGATTTGCTCCGTAGACGCCGACTGCTCTTCGGTGATGGCTGCAATGTTCTCGCTGCCTGAGCCGATTTCGGCAATATCTTCCGACATATCCCGGACAGCAAAGGTGATGGCCTGAATGCGCTCAACGATCCTCTGGATCGACGCCCCGTTCTCCCTGGTGATTTCGGCGCTCAGCACCGCTTCTTTATTTCCCTCTTCCATGCCTTGGACTGTCTTTTCGGTACCTGCCTGAATGGTCTTGATCAGGGCGGCAATTTCATCTGTAGCCCTGGATACCTGCTCCGCCAGGGATCTCACTTCATCTGCCACAACGGCAAAACCCCGGCCGTGCTCACCGGCCCTGGCCGCTTCAATGGCTGCATTTAAGGCAAGAAGCTCGGTTTGGGCGGCGATTTGGTTGATCACATCCAAAATGCCGCCGATCTGGTCGGTGTTTTTCCCAAGCTCCCGTACAGTTGCCGCCAGCTCCTGAATGCGTTTCTCCAGATTCTCGCTGGCTTCCACCGCTTTTCTGGTCTCCTCGCTGCCGGCCTCTGCCTGCTCTGCAACATCCTGGGCGTCCTGGGCCACCTCCCGGGCTTTGCTGTTCAGACGCTCCACTGTGGAGGCAAACTGGTTGACACTGCTGGCCACTTCTTCAATGGAGGCAGCGGTCTCCTCTGTAGCAGCCGAAGTTTCCTGGCTGGTGGATGCCAAATGGGATGCAGTGTCCACAATGTTGCCGATTACTTCCCTCATCTTGGACTGGACCTGCACCAGCCCTTCATAAACGTGGCCGATCTCATCCTTACGCTTGTAGGACGCCTGCTCGCTGAAATCGCCGGCCGCCATCCTGTCCGCACTCTGCACCAAACCCCGGAGGGGCTTGAGCAGATAGGAAAGGAGCAAGAAGAGCACCAGGGCCACTGCAACAGTGGAAACGGCAGCCAGCAGATAGGCGGCTCTCCGGGATGCAGCAACTCTGTCTACGATATGGCTCCGGTCCTGAACCACTTTCAAATAGCCGATCACTGAATCGTTGTAGTTGCGCAAAGGCAGGAGCATCACAATGGAACGGCCGCCATCGGTGAAATAGTACTCCCGCTCGCCCTGCTCCACCCGGGCCGCCAGCTCCGCTTCTACCGGCCAGCGATCCTCTGGGACTGTACCCGCCAACAGGCCCGACTCCTGCACCGCCTCGCCGGCCCAGGCCAGGCTTTCTACGGAAAACTGATAGATGAAATACTCGCCGCCGAGCTCTTCCTGGAGCTCCCGCACAAAGTTGGCGCCAAAATTGCCCCCGAACTCAAAGGATCCTGTATGGGCGCCGTTGTAAAACATGGGCACAACCACCCTGAGACCGTATCCTCCCCGCCCTTCCTCCAGGCCCGCCACAGTTTCCTGCCTGCGGTTGGCCTCATTGACGGTGAAGCGGAAGTCGCTCAGCTGGTCCCCGTAATTCTGGAGCTGGTGCAGGCGCAGGAAAGACGATGAATCCGGCATATGAAAATGCATCTGGGCATACTGGTCCTTCACTGCCTCATAAACCGGCAGCAGCATCTCGATCAGGCTTTCCCGGTCCCGCAGGGCAAAGAGCCACTCAACTTCCTTGTTTCGGGCCACACTGAGGGTCAGGGCTCTGGTGGCCTCAACTTGATCCTGCAGCTTGCTCTCGATCACCTTCCCGAAAATCTCCATCTCCCGCAGTTCTGTCTCGGTGATCAGTTCCACAGACTGGCTGCTTAAAAACGTAGTTGTGACAAACAGTGCCAGAACAGCCACGGCACAGGCTGTTAAAACCACCTTCATACGAATTGACATAATAGACCCTCCATTCTCCCTCGGTCCTAAGCCCTGCAATGGAATTGTTTATTGTTAGTTAATTATACATACCTCCATTGATACCTGCCGGCCAGGGAAGAATTGGGACCAGGATTCCTCTTTGTCCCATCAGAGATAGTCTGAGATATACGGTTTCTTGCGGATCAGCACATCGTCAATGAGCTTGATCGTCTCCCGGCTGGCCTGGATCCGGTCCAGCGCAAAGAGATCCGGCGCCCGCTTGTAGCCTAAGAGCAGCGTGGTCAGCGTGCCAATGGAGAGGCTGGCCTGATGCCGGGAGGGCTGCAGCGTCATCTGCGCCGTCCGGCCCTGGATTTCCAGGTTGTAAGTCTTGTTGTTCCATTCCAGGAAGGGATCCCTCACATGCAGCGTCAACGTCGCTCCGTCGGCATCCGCGGCAAAGCGGTAGCGCCTGATAAAGGCTTCCACATCGACTATGCGCCCCATAATGTAGGGCCGGATTGTTTCCTTGATGTCACTGTCCCTGAGGGCAAAGGCAATGGGCTCGCCGGAGTAGTTGTTGGCCCGCACTTCATCCACCATGGATTCGTGGGCAATGATGTAGCGGAAGAGACCCTTCTTAGCTTCTGTGTTGAGGCAGACCATTTCCTTCACATACATGATATCCTCGTCGATGAGGTAGACAAGGTACCCTAAAGGCCTGTCATCGGCGGAATAGTAGATGGCCACCGTGGTGTCGTCCACATCCCAGCGCCAGTACTCATCCCAGGCCAGATCATTGCGGAACAGGCAGCCGTGGGTCCGCTTGGCAAACTTGTTGTGCAGGCTTGCCAGATCAGTGCTGTCCTCAGACACCCTGCGGACATAGCCCGGCACCTCCTCATCCACCAGCATGTTGGGATCCGTAATCCGCCAGGTCATCTTATCGGAGATGATCTCCCAGCCCCGCTTGCGGTAGAGGGGAATGGAATAGGGATACAGAATCGCGAGGGTCTGGCCCTTGGAACGCATTTCAGTCAGGCTCTCCTTCATCAGCCGAGACATCAGCCCCAGTCCTGAATACTCGGGATAGGTGGCGACACTGGTGATAAACCCGATGGGAAAGATTCTGGAATGAACATTCATGTCCATGGGTACAACCGCAAACTGTGAAACCAGTGTATCGCCGTCAAAGCAGCCCAAGACGTGCTTGTGCTCCAGCACGGGGAACTTGGACTGGCGGATATCCTCACTGCCCCAGCCGTAGTCGCGCAAAGTTTTTTCCGTCACCTGAAAAGCATAGCGCAGAAGTTCATTGTACTGATCAAGATCGTCGATAGTCAGCTTTCTGATTGTAAACTCTAAGTTCCTAATGGCCTCCACCTTCTTGTGCAGGAGATATTTGCAAACATTGACACCTTTATCCAGTTAGCATAAAATCAAAGCCAAGTAGCAAGGAAAATGAGGTGTTAACATGATCAAAATAGTCAATGAGAATACAGATCCCCGCATTAACCTGGCTGTCGAGGAATATGCCCTGAACTACCTGGATCCCAGGGAAGATTACGCCATTCTGTGGCAAAATGAGCCTGCAGTCATCATCGGCCGCAATCAAAATACTGTAGCTGAAGTAAATGCTCCTTACATCAAAGAGCACGGCATCCATGTGGTGCGCCGCCTCTCGGGGGGCGGAGCTGTCTACCATGACTTCGGCAATCTTAATTTTACCTTTATTGTGGACGCTGACAAGACTGTTGTGAGCAATTTCGAGTATTTTACCAAGCCGGTGATCGAAGCCCTGGCCAGCCTGGGAGTGAAGGCTGAGTTTTCCGGGCGCAATGATATCACCATCGACGGCCAGAAGTTCTCCGGCAACGCTCAGTACTGGTCCAAGGACCGTCTCCTCCACCACGGCACCATCCTGTTCAATTCCGACCTGTCTGTGGTGCAGGAAGCTTTGAACGTAAAGCTGGACAAGATCCAGTCCAAGGGAGTAAAGTCAGTGCGCAGCCGGGTGACCAATATCTTCCCCCATCTGCCAAAACCTATTACCATTGACGAGTTTAAGGAAACCCTCTGGCGCTTCCTGATTCCTGGGGACAAGGCGGAAGAGTATGTCCTTACCGAAAAGGACTGGGCCATCATCAGGGAGCTCAGCGAAAAGCGCTATGCAAAGTGGGAGTGGAACTACGGCGCCTCGCCTGAGGCAGAGATCGAGAAGGAAGAGCGCTTTGCCGGCGGCAAGCTGGAGCTGAAGTTTAACATCAGGGACGGGCTGATTCAGGACATGCACATCTTCGGCGACTTTTTCGGGAAGAAAGAGGTCTCCGAGTTCGCGGAAATGCTGAACGGCAAAGAATACCGGGAGGGCGCAGTCGCCGAGCTTCTGGACAGCGTAGACTTTGAAGGCTATTTCATCAACATTACTAGGGAAAACTTCCTCAGCTGCCTGTTCGCATAGGGGAAAGCAAAAGGAGCAAAGCCAAGGGCGCTGCTCCTTTTTTCTTTACCCGGCCTGAGCCGGTTTTTTGAAGTAATGGATGGCCTGGTCAATCGCGGCCTGGGCCGCTTCCATGATGACCTCCGAGGAGGTGGGATGGGGATGAACTGCCCCGGCCAGATCATGGACGGTACTCTCAAGCTCCAAAGCGGCAACCGCCTCGGAGATCAGGTCCGTCGCCTGGGCGGCAATGATGTGCACGCCAAGGACTTCACCATACACTTCATCCGCGATAATTTTGACAAAACCCTCCGCTTCGCCGTCGGCC
>FZPS01000186.1_pt321 | contig 82096 bp, 87 predicted proteins | sample 1817821 | NCBI WGS metagenome assembly FZPS01 (sample SAMEA104158645, study PRJEB21678) | metagenome | place: Germany | collected 2015-04-21
TATTAAACCTATATATGCAAAAATATCGCCCATCATATAATAACTTTTAGATGCATAAAAATTATTACCCAAAAATAAACTCCATGAATAAAATGGCAATGTTTTATTATTTATAAAATTAAACATTAAATTTTTAAATTCAGTATAAAAGAAAAACCATTGAGGTTTTAAATCTGTACCATAAACCATTGGAACATTATAAATAATATATGGTATAAACATTAAAAAAAGTATCACTGTACAAATTAAAAATAATATTAATACACTTTTATATTTTCCATTTTTAATAATATCTTTTTTCATTATAATTTTATATTCTTTATATTATGATATTAACCTTTTTTAACAATTTTATATTCACCACTAAAAACTGTTAATTTAGTATCATTTTTAACCTCTAAATTTTTCCACGATTCATTTATATCAAAGCTTTCATCTAAATATTCAACTTTAATTCTTCCTTTATCACTTATACATGTAATATCATATATACCCGTTTCTATATCTCTATTAGCTATATAAGTTCCTGGAGTAAATATAGAATCATCCATAATTTCTTCCTTTGGAATACTTTTAATTTTTTCCTTTAAATAAAAATATAGTTCATCAAGCATCACCGCTTTTTTTAAATTTCTAACTGTGAGATTAAACTCATATTTACCATTATTTGTATAAATAAGTAATCCCATTCCAGTAAATACAGTACTTACAACTATATTAGGTCTTAAATCCAAATTATATTTTTTACCATAAAAATAATGAGTCTTACTAGTTTTAACAATTTCACCTATATCACTTCTAGTAACATCTTCTTGATATGGAACTTTTTGAGAACCAAAAACTGGTACAATACCATCCTTTGAAAATGCAAAACTTGTATTATCAACTTTTTTATAACGTGTTTCTGTTTCTTTATATAAATATTTACACTTTTCTCTAAAAATAATATCTTCACCATCAATGGTTTCATATACTCTTTGCTTAAAACCCAATAAATCTGTTACATTATATAATTCAAAAACTTTCTCAAACCACTTATCACTATATTTATTTTTAGATTTATCATCTAACATATAAACCAATATATTTTTATTTTTATTTTTACTCATAAACATCTCCAGTCAATGTAATTCTATCATAATTTAAAAAATATAAATATTAAGTGAAATATAGCTAAATAAATTATTTAAAATGTTAAAAAAATTTAAATATAATATTACATTATTTATAAATATTTAAGATATAATTTTGTTATGAAAGTAAAAGGATCTACACTAAAAATAATTGCACTAATTACAATGTTAATAGATCACATTGGAGCCTTTTTGATTGAACCTTATTTATTAAATAACGGTGTTTTTCCATTTGCTTTTGATATTTCTATTATTCCTAAAGAATTTAAAACTTTATATATTATTTATATTATAACTAGATTAATTGGAAGAATTGCTTTTCCAATTTATTGTTTTTTAATAGTTGAAGGCTTTTTACATACAAGCAATTTAAAAAAATATGCATTTAATTTATTATTATTTGCATTTATTTCTGAAATACCATTTAACCTAGCAAACAGTAATAAATTATTATATTTTGATATGCAAAATGTGTTTTTCACATTATTTTTAGGTTTAACATGTATAAGTTTATTAGATAAATATAAAGGTTTCTTTAACACTGTCATTATTTTATCAATAACAAGTTTACCAGCATACTTTTTAAATGTTGATTATCATCATTTTGGAGTTTTAGCTATTGCTGTGTTGTATTTATTTCACAAAAATAAAAAACACCAAATATTGTTTGGTGTCTTAACTTTTGCTTGGGAATTAACTGCTCCTTTAGCATTCATCCCTATTTATTTTTATAATGGAGAACGCGGTAAACAAAATAAATATTTATATTATTCTTTATATCCTTTACATTTATTAATTCTTTACCTGATTAGAATTTTGATTTTTCAACATATTATCCAATAATTTTAAATCCTCAAGAAAATACTTTTCAAATTTATCATTATCGGCTTTATCTAAAACTAATACATTACCATTTTCATTATAATTAATTATTGTTTTACCTCTTTTAGAGCCATCTAATACAACATCCACAAAAGCATATTTCCCTTCAAATATTTCTGGATGAAGATAATACATAGTAACAGCTAAATCAAACACTGGTGATTTATCATCACCTTTTCTTTTTGAATATTCAAAATAGAAATTTAATATTTCATAAGTTAGTTTATATAAATTAGATTTATTTAAATAACCATCAATAATTTCATGACTTAACTTACAATAATCACAAACTTCTAAAGTTGCTAATACAATATCTAATTTTGAATCAAATACAATCTTAGCACTATGAGGATCTCCATAAATATTAAACTCAGATTCTTCTAATATATTACCTCTGTAAATAGAACCTCCCATGACAATTACTTTTTCAATTTTATCAATCACTTCAGGATATTTTTCTATTAAAGCTGCAATATTTGTAAGAGGTCCTAATGCAAATATAATTATTTTTTCATTATCAACAATAGAATCATACATAAACTCAATTGCATGTTTTTCTATTGGAAAAACATTACATTCATTAAATACAGGACCTCCCAATCCATTTTCACCATGTGCAATTGGTTGAGGCTCAGGCTTGTACACTAAAGGTTTTTTAGCACCCTTAGATATTATCCCTTTAATATTTAAATAAGATAAAACATTGCATAAATTATTTGTAACTTCATCTAATAGATTATTACCACAAACAGTTGTATAGCCTAATATTTCAATGCTTTCTGGATGAGCTAAAGCACTAAAAATTGCCATAATATCATCATGTCCAGGATCACAATCAATTATTATTTTCACTTTTTATTTTTCTTTCTATATTCTTTAATTGATAAAGATATTAGTCCAAAAGTAACTACTATATAAGGAATAGTATTAACAAGTTCCGCAGGTAAGCTTGTTAGTATTAATTCATTTACAACCCCTTGAGAAATCGCAAATAATGCTGTAGTAACTAATACAATAAGCATATTCCCTTGACCAACAGAACTAGCCGCAATACCCATCCATCCACGAGATGCTGTCATATTATTTGAGAATATTGATAAATATCCCATTGACAGATAAGCTCCACCTAAAGTAGCTAATATCCCTGATATAACTATTGCAATCAATCTAACTCTATTAACTTTAATACCAACTGATATTGCAGTTTGCTCATCTAGTCCACAAGCCTTCATTCTTAATCCAAAAGGTGTCTTATAAATTAATATATAAATTAAAATAGTAAGAACTATACAAACATAGGTTAAGAAATAATGACCTGATATTATTTCACCTAATATAGGTATATCTTTTATAATCGGTATGTTCCACGTAGGCAATACCTTAGAAGGTAAACTACCAGTAGTTCCTTTAGAACCTGTCCAAACCATTAATAACCACAAACTAAAATCAGCCGCAAATAAATTCAACGCAATACCAATCATAATTGGGTTAGCCTTCATCTTCATCGTAAAGAAAGCCATAGTAAGAGACAATAATACCCCTATTACAATAGCCCCTAATAAACCTAACCAAGAACTAGAGAATAAAGCACTAAAATACACACCAAATAAAGCTCCCATAATCATTAAACCTTCAACCGCAATATTTGGTATACCTGCCACATCAGCAACATATGCACTTAATGATGCATACAATAAAGGAACCCCTACTCTTATAATTACAAATATGAATCCAGCACTTAAAAATGTACTTACAAAATCATTCATGAGTAATTTCCTCCTTTATAAGTTTTTTGTTTCTCCAATTTCTTAAGAAATATTGAGAAGAAATAAGCAATGTTAATACAACTTCAACTAATGAAATTAACTTAACATCTATAACAGCACTACTATTAGCTAATAATTGTGCACTTGCTCTTAAATAACTAATTCCAAATGCTGCAATCAATACACCAATTGGATGGTTTTTTCCAAGCATAGTCATTAAAGCACCTGTAAAACCTAATCCAGGTAACATAGTCCAAGAAAATCTTTTATATATTCCAAGTAATTCTATAGAAGATCCTGCTGCACCTAGAAACCCTGCAAGAAAGTGAACTATAAGTATTAAACCAGTAGCACTCATTCCTGAATATCTTGCAAAGTTTTTATTTAAACCTGTCATTCTTATTTGATAACCAAGTGTAGTTTTATATAACAAAATATAAACTGCAATAACAGCTATAAGCATTAAAATAAAACCACTATGAACTTGAGTTCCTTTTATAATAATATTTAATTTAGCACTTTCAATAAATGGTGCAGAAGCATTTCCTGTAATTCCTTCAACTGCTAAAAAAGTTTTAACAATATAGAATCCAATACCAAATAAAATACTGTTTAACATTAATGAAATAACCATTTCACCTGTATTATACTTAGCCTTTAAAATACCAGGACCTAAGGCAATTAAACCACCTAACAATCCAGGAATAATTATTGCTAAAGATGAATCAACAAATGAATTTCCTGTCATAAAATTTTCATTAACTGCAACTATAGTACAAAACACACCACATATATAAAATATACCTTCTGTACTTAAGTTAAATAATCCTGATTTAAAATATAATAATGTCGCAAGTCCCGCAAAACATAATGGAACCATTTTTATTAATACATATCCAAAGAAAAATTTACTCTGTAACGGATAAGTTAATAAATCAACAAAATCCTTTGTTGGCTTATCAGAAACAATTAATAAAACAACAAAAGTAACAATTAAAGCTATAAATAAAGATGCTATTAATTGAAGAAATGAAAATGGTTTATCATCAGTCCACTTAATTTTTTTAAGTGTTTTAATATCTTGTTTACTCATGAACAGCCCTCCTCAATTCATCTTCACTTTGTTTTTTAGTACCTAACATATATAAACCTAACTCATTTTCTGTTATTTTACTAACATCATCAAAGTGTCCAACTATTTTTCCATCATACATTACTAGCAATCTATCAGATAAAGACATTACTTCGTTTAAGTCAGCACTTATTAACAATATACCTTTACCATCATTTCTCATTTGTATTAATTCTTCATGTATATATCTAGCACTACCAACATCAATCCCTCTTGTAGGCTGTTCTGCAACCATTATTAATGGAGATGTCTTCCATTCTCTTGCTACAACAACCTTTTGAATATTACCACCAGATAAACTATCAACCCTTGAGTTTTCATCTCTAGTTCTAATGTAAAATCTTTTTATTAAATCTTTAGAAAGGTTTATTATATTTTTATCTTTCATAAAGAATTTCCCACTTATTTCATCACTTGAATAATATGTTGATATCAGATTTTCACTAACACTTGCTGCTGCTGCAACTCCATCAACCATTCTATCTTCAGGGACATAAGATAATCCACTATCTCTTCTTGTTTTGATTCCAAAATTAGAAACATCTTTACCATTTATCTCAATAATCCCACTATCTTGTGGAAGTAGACCTGTAATCATTTTTACAAGTTCTTCTTGTCCATTACCTTGTACACCAGCAATTCCCAAAATTTCTCCTGAATCAACTGTAAAACTAATATTATCTACTTTATAAACTCCAGATTCTTTAAATGATAAATCTTTTACTGTAAGTAATGGTTTCTTTTCTACCTCTTCTTTATGAACATCAAAAGTATTTTCCAGTTTTCTTCCAATGATTAATTCTGTTAATTGATCAATGCTCACATCATCACAATCAAATGTTCCTTTAGTTTCTCCGTTAGAAATAACTGTTATCTTATCACTTATCTGCTTAACTTCATTTAGCTTATGAGAAATAAATATTATAGTATGACCTAACTCTTTAAAATATAATAATTGCTCAAACAATGCCTCTGTTTCTTGAGGTGTTAATACTGCAGTAGGCTCATCTAAAATAATAACTTTAGCATCTCTATATAGTGTTTTAAGTATTTCCACCTTTTGTTTAGCGCTTACAGTTAAATCTTGAACCTTAGCATTAACATCAATATCAAAATTATATTTTTTAGCTAGTTCTTGCGTTATTTCTACCCCTTGTTTTTTATCAAGAAATAACCCACCCTTTATAGGTTCAGCTCCTAATATTATATTTTGAGCAACAGTAAAAGAAGGTATTAACATAAAGTGTTGATAAACCATTCCTATACCGTTTTTAATAGCCTCTAAAGAACTATGATAATTTATTTTTTCACCATTATAATAAATATTTCCTGTAGTTTGTTTTTCATTCGCAAATATTATTTTCATTAAAGTGGATTTCCCTGCGCCATTTTCTCCAACAACAGAGTGAATTTCACCTTTTCCAAATTCAATATTGATATCCTTATTTGCGACTACCCCATTAGAATACACTTTAGTAATGTTCTCTAACTTCAATATTATTTCACTCATAGTTACCCCCATACAAATAATGCTCTATCAAATGATAGAGCATTATGATTAATAACTTTAATTGCTTGTTTTTGCCAATAATGCATCCCAGTCTTCGTTAGATTGAGCTGCATCTATAACTTTAACTTTACCACTCTTTAATTCTTCAGCATATTTAGTTACTTCAGCTCTTTCTTCTTCAGTCATTACTTCTTTGTAATGATCGTTTTCAGCAAGACCAACTCCACCTTCAGCATAGCCTAATGCAACTAATGTACCTTTAGGAAGAGTTCCCTCCATATATTTAGTAATAGCATCAAGAATAGCAATATCACAATTCTTTGTTCCTGAAGTTAATATAGTATTAGCTAGTTCTGGTTTTGAAGATAAGCTTTCATATTGGTCAGTATCTACACCTACTGTAGAAAATCCTGCTTCCGCAGCTGCTTCAAATAAACCATTTCCAGCTCCACCAGCAGCATGCCATATAACATCAGCACCTTGTTTGTTCATATTTAGTGCAATTTCTTTCATTTTTCCTGTGTCTGTAAAGTCTCCAACAAATCCAATCTTTACATCAAGGTCTGGATTAACTGCAAGTGCACCTTGAATAAATCCACCTAAGAATTGTCTAATACCATTGATATCCATTCCACCAACAGCTCCAACAACATTTGTTTCAGTTTTAACTGCTGCAACTATACCAGCTAAATATCCAATCTCTTCAGATTTATAAGCTATACCATAAACGTTAGGTAAGTTATTTAATTCTGGATCAGAATAATCGAAATTAATGTATGTAATTTCTGGGAAATCTTTTGCAACATCAAGCATGTATGATTCATATTGGAAGTTTCCAGAGATAATTACATCATAGCCTTCTCCAGCTGCTTGAATATTAGCACTAGCCCAACCAGCTTCATCAGCTCCCATTTCAATTAATTTTGTTTCAACTTGATCACCATATTTTTCTTCAATCAATTTAAATGAGTTATAAGTAACATCAAAATATGATTGATCCCCAATATAAGGTAATAATAGAGCAACTCTTACTTTTCCTTCGCCAGAAGTTTCTTCAGTAGTTGTGTCTGTAGTAGTTCCTTCTTCAGTACTAGCAGAATCACCACATCCTACTAATGTAAAAACAAGAAGAATACTAATAATAATTCCAAAAAGTTTTTTCATTTCTTTCCTCCACTTTCGGCTTTTAACATACACTTATAAACTTTCAAAATATTTTTACTGTTGTTTTTTATTGCAACACAACCGTAATCACTTTTAAAATCAAAGCTATGTTTAAAGCAATTTACATCACCATGTAACACTTCTATGTTCCCATATTTTACATCAATATTCAATCTTAAATTTAAACTTGTTTCCAATATTTTGTTATTTATTTCACCTATCAATTCTTTTTTAACACTGTTAACCCTATCCACAAAATATACTCTATTTTTATCAATCATAATACTTTTATATATATTGTTGCCTTTTACCTGAAAACAATACTCCATATTTAAATCATCGTTATATTCAAATAATATTTCTAACTTACTAACAACTGATTTATAATCAGAAAAAATAACCATTGCTTCTTCTAAATTCAAACAGTTATCATTTAAAAATGAATTACCATAAACATTTACTAACTGATTAATATTCTTTCTGCTTTCACCTATAAAATTCAAACCCCAATCTTCATAAAATAAATCTTTAAAATCTAATACATAATCATAACCCTTTACTATTTCAACTTCATAAATCTCTATAAAAGATCTCATAATCCTTGTATTATATTTAATTTTCAAACCATACTCACATATTATTTTAATATCTTTAGGAATTTTATAGGTGATTGTTTTTATAGAATCATTAACAAAATATTCTTCACTAATATATTCATTTTCATAATCCTTAACATAAATATAAAATGAAAGATCTAATTTTTCATTATTACAAACTTTAAATTGTATTGTTTCATTAGGGTATACAGTTGGTGAAAATATAGGATCATACCTAGCATCATATACATCACTAGGACTATAATAAGTTTTTTGATATACATTAGTATGATAACCTTCATACCCATTATTAATTAAAACCTTTAATTTACCATTACTATTTATTAAATTTGTCTCTGCATATCTATATGAATTAGTTCTAAATGATTGAGTAGAATAAGGTAAATCAAATAAAAATCTTTTATCCTTTTTATATCTTTCTAAAATATCCAATCCTTTAAGTTTATATCCAATCTTACAAAATTCTAATGCTGTATTACTAACTGTATCTATATTTAAACTTCCAATTGAGCTACTAGACAATAACAAATCATTAATTGGTTTTATCCATTTTTCATCTATTCCCTCAATACCAACTAAAGCTCCCATAATAGATCCAACATTACCCAAATTACAATCAGTATCCCAACCAGCCGTCGCAAGAATACACATTGTCTTATCAAAATCAGATTCACCATAATACATCGACATAACCATTAATGCAGTATTAGAAATTATTGGACATATACCACCATAGACACCATAATGGTGGTTTTTAATTATATAATTTAAACATTTAGTGTAATCATCAGGATTATTATAATAAAACTCTTTTATTTCTTTTACAATTTTATAATAATTGCTCTCTTCACTTACAAACTCTAAAGCTTTATCAATTACAACTTTTATATCTGTTTCATTATATGCAATAGAAATTGCACTAGCCACAAAACTAGCACCCTCTATACCATCTAAATCATGAGTAACACTAGCCATTTTTTTTGCATAATCACTTGCAAGAAAAGGATCACCCATTGATATGTATCCCCAACAATCACTAAAGATTTGTCCTCCAATTTGAGTAGATACTTCTACACCATTAATTTTATGTGAACCAGAAACAGGCGCAATCATCCCTTTTTTTAAATTATTATACGCAGTATGTTCAGTGGAAATTCCTTCTCCTCCCCACCAAAAAAAACCTTGTCCATCCATTACATAATTTAAAACAACATTAGACATCTTTGTTAATAAGTCATCATCACTATTATCATTTAATGCTTTCACAAAAAATAAAGGACCATTGCTATCATCATCTGCCGCAAAAACATCATAATCAACTGGATAATATTTTATTTCACCATAGGTTTTAACAATTTCTTCATATTCCCAGCCTTCAATCGGTGCACCTAATCTAATCCCAATTATTTTACCTAACCATGATGCATAAGTTTTTAAATAATATTCTTTAAATTCCATTTCAACCCTCTATAAATTTAATTATTCTTTCTACATTTTCATCTGTGAAAAAGTATGGATCAGTATGCACTTTATCACTAACTAATTCATATTCAATAAAAGTTCCTTTTTCTAAAGCTGCTTTATATAACCTTTCAGATTGTAAATAAGGAACTAATGTATCCTTATCACCTTGTTGTAAAAGTATTCTTGGACTATCCTTTTTTAAATGATTAATTGGATTTGATTCTTTTCTTTTTTCTTCATCATATAAAGCTTTACCTAAAAATATAGAAAATACATCTTCATTAGGGTCATCACTAACATTCATTCCTACACTTTTTGAATCAGAAATAACTGTTTCTATATCTACAAGCGGATAAAAAGAAATAATATTATCTACCTTATATTTATCATCAATATTAAATATAGAGTTATCCATTAAACCTGTAGCTAATACTAGATATCCCCCTGCAGATTCTCCCCAAATACTCAAGTTACTTAAATCAAAATTATATTTCTCTTTATTTTCATATACCCATTTAATACAATTTTTTAAATCTATTATTGGCTGAGGATAAGCCGCATCTAAAGCTAATGTATAATTAGGCACAACAACCACATATCCATGATTAATTGGTTTAATCATAGGATCAATAAATTTAGATTGTTTAAACCCAGACACAAATCCACCACCATAAACACTAATCACAACAGGATAAGGACCCTTAGTATTAGGAAAATATAAATCCAAATCTAAATCATTATAATAATTAATATCTAAAATTTTATTTTCATATTTATTTACATCCATATGTCCTAAATCAAACTTTAAAAAATTAGATAAATATTCATTCATTACAATATCAGTTCTTTTCAATTTTAATTTCCTCCATTAAATTTTTATCATTATATAAATCATAAATACTTAAAACCACTATTTTAATAGGCTTTATCAATGCATTTTCATTATCTTCAATCTTAAAATCTTTTCCATGAAAACTGCCTTTAAATCCACCATATCCAAATTGTGTTGTTGGATACTCATAAGAAACATCTCCAATATCTCCAGATGCTATAGATTTTTCATCCTTAATAATTCTATCTTCACTAGTAAACTTTAATATATTTTTATAAATAACATTGCTTAATGCTCTATTAGGCTTTAATGGTTTGTAGCCATCTTGTGTTTCAATTTTACAATCACCACCTAATGCATATGAACAATGTTTTGCAATTGTATCTAATTTATTACTAATCTTTTCTATCTCATCATATTCTAAACTTCTAATATAACATTCATAAACCACTTCACTAGGAACACTATTAATAGTATCTCCTCCCTTAGTAAGAATTCCGTGAATCCTTGTCATATTATTATCTTTTATTGTTTCTCTTAACATTCCTAAACCACTATTAAATAAAGTAAACATATTTAATGCATTAATTCCATCTTCTACACTAATAGCCGCATGAACAGCTTTACCAATAAAAGTTATTTTTTTATATTTAAATCCTGCAAGAGATGAATTATAACCAAAATCATATTCACTACCCATTGAATGTAAAGAAATAACACACTCAACACCATCAAATAAATTCATTTCTAACATATTAGTTTTTCCACCAATAAATTTTATTTTATTTTCTTTAATTAATTTATTTCTATAATCTAAATCAGTATATTCTTCTGCAGGTGTATAAAATAAAGTAATCTTCCCTTTATAATTTAATTCTTTTAAAACAATAACTACATAAGTCATAATAGCCACTTGAGTAGAATGACCACATGTATGAGCCGCATTATCTAACTTACTAGCACAAGGATGATCCTTTGTAGGAATTGCATCTAATTCCGCAATTAATCCAATATGAGGACTCTCACTTCCTAAACTAACTTGAAATCCTGTTTCTAAGTATTCTTTTTCAACATAAATATCATATTTAGATAATTCTTCTATTATTAATTTTTTTGTTTTAAATTCTTTATAACCAAGTTCTGGATTATTAAATAATTCATCAGAAAAATTAATTATTTCATTCCTATACTTTTCAATTGTTTTAATTATTAGATTTTCCATATACATATTCCTACCTATAAATAAATATTAACATATTCAGTCATATCAATAGTCTTTTTATTATTAAATCTGTATTATAAATTAAGAGAAATTTAAGAGGGTAAATTTATGTATATTATTAAAAGAAATAATAAGCAAGAAGAATATCAAATTCAAAAAATAATAAATGCAATACAAAAAGCATTTGAGAGTTGTAAAGTAGAATATAATGACGATTTGTTATATTCAATCGCAAAAGATGTGGAAAATACAATTAAACATCAAGAAAGTACCACAGTTGAACAAATACAAGACTTAGTTGAAGAAGCCTTAATGAAAGAAGGTTTTTATAGTGTAGCTAAATCATATATTTTATATAGAGAAACAAGATCAAAACAAAGAAAAATAAAAAATTCTATTCTTTCTAAATTTAAAGAAACAGATGATTTAGAAAAAACTTTAAATGAAATTGAAAAAGAATTTTCTCAAGATGAATATAATTTAGATATTTTAAACAAAAAATTTAGTTCATTTGTAAAAGAAAATCAAACAGATGATGAATTAATTTATTTACTTATTAAGGCTGCAGTAGAACTTATTTCTAATGAAGCTCCTAATTGGGAATTTATAGGTGCTAGATTATTAATGATTGAATTTAATCGATCACTAGATTTAAAATTTGATAATTTATATGAAAAAATAAAATACTTAACAGATAAAGGTTTATATGGAAAATACATACTGGAAAATTATAGTACAGAAGAAATACTAGAAGCATCAACCTTTATAGATGAAACAAGAAATAACTTATTTAACTATTCAGGATTAGATTTAGTAATAAGAAGATATTTAATTGTAGATTACGATAATAAACCTGTAGAAACACCTCAAGAAATGTATCTAGGCATTGCATTACATTTAGCAATGCAAGAAAAAAACAATAGAATGCTTTATGTAAAAGAATTTTATGATATGCTTTCAACTTTTAAAGTAACAATGGCTACTCCTACTCTAGCAAATTCAAGAAAACCAATACATCAATTAAGTTCATGCTTTATTGATACAGTTCCAGATAGTTTAGATGGTATTTATAGAAGTTTAGACAATTTTGCGAAAGTATCTAAGCTAGGTGGAGGAATGGGCCTATATTTTGGAAAAGTAAGAGCAAAAGGAGGAAGTATTAGAGGCTTTAAAAATGCTGCTGGAGGAGTTATTAGATGGATAAGGCTTGTAAATGATACTGCAGTAGCTGTAGATCAACTTGGAGTAAGGTCAGGAGCTGCGGCTGTTTATTTAGATGTTTGGCACAAAGATTTACCTGAGTTCTTACAAATTAGAACAAATAATGGTGATGATAGATTAAAAGCACATGACATCTTTCCTGCAGTTTGTTATCCAGATTACTTTTGGGAAGAAGTTAAAACAAATCTAGAAGGAAATTGGTATTTATTTGATCCTCATGAAATAAAAACAATAAAAGGTTATTATCTAGAAGATTCTTATGGTGATTCTTGGAAAGAAAAATATTTAGATTGTGTTAATGATAGAAGAATTTCAAAAAGAATAATTCCAATAAAAGAAATAGTAAGACTAATTATTAAAAGTGCAGTAGAGACAGGTACACCGTTTACATTTAATAGAGACCATGTAAATAATATGAACCCAAATCCTCATAAAGGGATTATTTACAGTAGTAATTTATGTACTGAAATAGCTCAAAACATGAGTGAAATATCTTTATTAAAACAAGAAATAGTTGAAGTAAATGGAGAAAAAGTTATTGTAACTACTACAAAACCTGGAGACTTTGTTGTATGTAACCTAGCAAGTTTAACTTTAGGTAAAATTGATGTAACTAATAAAGATGAACTACATAGAATTACAAAACTTGCAGTGAGAGCTTTAGATAATGTAATTGATTTAAATTATTTTCCTCTCCCTTATGCACAAATAAACAATTTAGATTATAGACCAATAGGACTAGGTGTATCAGGCTATCATCATATGCTTGCAAAAAACAACATCAGATGGGAAAGTGAAGAACACTTAGAATTTGTAGATAAAGTTTTTGAAGAAATAAATTATGCGGCACTACAAGCAAGTAGTGAACTAGCTATTGAAAAAGGAAAATATAAACATTTTGAAGGAAGTGACTTTGATAACGGAGATTACTTCATAAAAAGAAATTACAATTCAGAAAGATGGAATAAACTAAAAGAAAACATCCATAATCATGGAATTAGAAATGGCTACTTATTAGCAATTGCCCCAACATCTAGTACTAGTATTATTTCTGGAACAACTGCAGGAGTTGATCCAATAATGAACAAATTTTTCTTAGAAGAAAAAAAGATTGGTTTAATACCAAGAGTTGCTCCGGATTTATCTTTAAAAACAAACTGGTTATATAAAAGTGCACATACAATTGATCAAAGATGGTCAGTTAAAGCTGCAGGAGTAAGACAAAGACACGTAGATCAAGCAATGAGTATGAACTTGTATATTACAAATGATTATACATTTAGACAAATATTAAATTTATACATATTAGCTTATGAAAAAGGTGTAAAATCCATCTATTATATTAGAAGTAAAAGTTTAGAAATTGATGAGTGTGAAAGCTGTTCAGCATAAGGAGGAAAGAATGGAACAATTAAGTAAAAAACCACTATTTAATCCAGAAGGAGATATTGATATATCATCAAGAAGGATAATCAACGGAAATACTACAAACCTTAATGATTTTAATAATTTAAAATATACATGGACATCAGATTGGTATAGACAAGCAATGAATAATTTCTGGGTACCTGAAGAAATAAACATGTCACAAGATGTTAAAGACTACCCTAATTTACCATATGCTGAAAGAAGAGCTTATGATAAAATACTATCTTTCTTAATATTTTTAGATAGCATTCAAACGGCAAACTTACCAAACATTTCTAATTATGTTACTGCAAATGAAATAAACCTATGTTTATCAATACAAATTTTCCATGAAGCATTACACTCACAATCATATAGTTATATGTTAGATACAATTTGTGAACCTCAAGAAAGAACAGATGTGTTATATCAATGGAAAAACGATGAACATTTACTAAGAAGAAACACATTTATAGGAGATCTATATAATGATTTTCAAAAAAGCCAAGATCCATTTACTTTTACAAAAACATTAATCGCAAACTATATTCTTGAAGGAATTTATTTCTACTCAGGATTTATGTTCTTCTATAATTTAGGAAGAAACGGCTTAATGCCTGGTTCAGTTCAAGAAATAAGATATATAAATAGAGATGAAAATACACATCTTTGGTTATTTAAAAACATTATTTTAGAATTAAAAAAAGAAGAACCTCAATTATTCACTCCTGATAAAATTGAAGTTTATCGAGAAATGATTAAAGAAGGTTGTGAACAAGAGATTGCTTGGGGACATTATGTAATTGGTGATGATGTAGCTGGACTTAACAAACAAATGATAACTGACTATATAAAATACTTAGGAAATTTAAGATGTGATGCAATTGGTTTTGAAAATATATATGAAGGTTATGATAATGAACCTGAAAATATGAAATGGGTATCACAATACTCAAATGCAAATCTAATAAAAACTGATTTCTTTGAAGCAAGATCTAGTGCATATGCAAAAAGCAGTGCAATTATAGATGATCTATAAGATTTAAAAAGATAGAAATTAAATACTTCTATCTTTTTTTGTATATTTAATAATTATACATATATTTCAAAAGTCACTAATTTATATTTTATTTACCATTTATTTTTCTTCTAAAAAAACACATTTTTATATAATATTCATTGTTAAATTAATGTTAAGAATAGCTTATAAAATTGAAAAAAACCTATTTTTAAACTAAGATTAGAATATGATATATTGCGTAGAAGATGATTTAAATATTCTTGAATTATTAACATACACCTTAAAACAAACAGGATTTGAAGTAAAAGGCTTTACTAGTGCTAAAGATTTTTATCCTGCTTTAGCAAACAGCAAACCTAAATTAATTTTATTAGATATCATGTTGCCAGGAGATGATGGAATAGAAATACTTAAGCAACTAAAATCAAATATAAGCACTTCAAATATCCCTGTAATAATGTTAACCGCAAAAAGCAGTGAATATGATAAGGTTATTGGTTTAGATTTAGGTGCAGATGATTATATTACTAAACCATTTAGTATGATGGAATTAATCGCAAGAATTAAAGCGGTACTTAGAAGAAGTGAAGATCCAATAGATGCGGATATTCTAAAGTATAACGAAATAACTATAAACACAAAAAAACACTCAGTTACTGTAGACGATAAAAAAGTATCCTTAACACTAAAAGAATATGAATTACTAAAGAAATTAATTGAAAATGTTGGTATAGTATTAACAAGAGAAAAGCTTTTAGAAGAAATTTGGGGATATGATTACTACGGTGAAACTAGAACTGTAGATGTGCACATTAGAACTCTAAGAGCCAAACTCGACTTAAAGGAAGATTATATTAAAACTATACGTGGCGTTGGCTATAGATTAGGTGAATAGTGCAAAAAAGAATTTTTAAAACAATTGCAACTCTAACAACAACGGTCAGCTTGATCGTTTTTTTTGCTAGTGCATACATTATTTTTTATAAAGTTAGTCAAAGTATAATGGCTACATTAAAAGAAGAAACAATATTATTATCAAACATTTTAAATGAAGATTCTGAATATTTATTTAATAATAAAATATTAATTGACTCAAGAATTACACTTATTGCATATGATGGAAAGGTTTTATTTGATAATAAAGTAGATATAGAAACTTTAGATAATCATGATGATAGACCAGAATTTATAAACGCAATTAATTATGGACAATCAAAATCTATAAGAAAATCAGACTCAATTAAAACTCAATCGTATTATTATGCAGTTAAATTAAATAATGGCAATGTAATAAGACTTTCTCAAGAATCAAGTACTGTATGGGGAATAATAATACCTCAAATAAACTTAATTATTGCTGCAACAATACTAATAGTACTAATAAGTTTATTTATAGCCAATATACAAACCAAAAAAATAGTAGAACCAATTAATAATTTAGATTTGGAAAATCCTTTATCAAATAAAGTATATCCAGAACTAAATGATTTACTTATATCCTTAGAAGAAAACAATAAAATAAAAAGAGAATTTAGTGCAAATGTTTCTCATGAACTAAAAACTCCATTAACTTCTATTTCTGGATATGCTGAAATTATGGCAAATGAAATATCTAGAGCTGAAGATCAAAAAGCTTTTTCACAAAAAATATATGATGAATCTCAAAAGCTAATAAATAAAATAAACGATATTATTAAAGTATCTAAACTAGATGAAAAAAAGGCTGAACAAGAATTTACATTAATCAATTATAAAATTTTAATAGAAGAAATTCTTAATACCTTAAATCCAATGATACAAAAAAACAATATTTATGTAGAAACAGACTTACAAAATGTATCAGGAGAAGCAATAAGATCTATAATGTATGATTGTTTATTCAATATTATCCAAAACGGAATTAAATATAATAAAAGATATGGAAGTATATACATATCTTTAAATGAATTTAATAATAATATTTATATAACAATAAAAGATACAGGAATAGGTATAAGTCAAGAAGACCTTCCAAGAATATACGAAAGATTCTTTAGAGCAGATAGAAGTCGTAATCAAACTATAGAAGGAACAGGACTTGGTCTTGCAATAACAAAACATGGAATAGCAAGACATAAAGGAACTATAAGTACATATTCCAAAATTAATGAAGGCACTATATTTGAAATTATATTACCTCAGAAAAAAACCCTCATTTAGAGGGTTTTTAATTGAATTCGAAATATTTTCCTTTTACTTGATAAATTATGTGTTCACAAATATTTTTAGTATGATCTCCTGCTCTTTCAAGATTTCTTAACATCCTAATAGTAGGAATTAAATTAACAATTGTTTCTTTATCACCATCAATAGATTTTTCTTTTAAAATTTCTAAAATTTCTTCAAAAATTTCATTTATTTTAACATCTTCTTCAGGAATCACAAGTGCCCAATTAGCATCTCCTTTATCATAAGCATCCATTGTATGATCAAACATTGTTAAAAACACATCACATAATTCTCTAGACTTTTTAAGTATGTCATTATCTAAAGTATCATTCTTTATTACAAATTTCGCTATAGCTTTAGAATAATCTGCAATTCTTTCAAGCTCAGCCGCAATTTTTATACTAGCAACAACATTTCTTAAATCACTTGCAACTGGAGATAATAATGCTAATGCTTCAATAGACAAATCATTTATCTCTTCTTCTGCAAGATTAATATATTCATCCATACGAATTACTTTTAATGCTTTTTCGTTATCATTTTCTTCTATAGATTCAATTGCAAATTCATACATTTTAACAACTTTTTTTGCCATTAAAAGAATACTGTCTTTTAATAATTCATTTTTTGCATCTAATTTAGCCATATTATCCAAACCTTCCTGTTATATAATCTTCTGTTCTCTTATCGCTAGGATTTTTAAATACAGTAGATGTCAAATCATACTCAATAACTTCACCTAATAAGAAGAACGCAGTATAATCACTTATTCTACTAGCTTGTTGCATAGAGTGAGTAACTATAACTATAGTATAATCCTTTTTTAACTCATCTACCAGTTCTTCTATTTTACTTGTAGCAATAGGGTCAAGAGCACTTGTAGGCTCATCCATCAAAATAACTTCAGGCTCCATTGCAATAGCTCTAGCAATACACAATCTTTGTTGTTGACCACCAGATAATGCCATAGCACTTTCATGTAACCTATCATGTACTTCATCCCATAAAGCTGCTTGCTTTAAAGATCTTTCCACAATTTCATTAAGTTTCTTTTTATCTTTTAGACCCTGACATCTAGGTCCATAAGCAATATTATCATAAATACTCATAGGAAATGGATTTGGCTTTTGGAAAACCATTCCAACTCTTGTTCTTAGGTTAACAACGTCTGTTTTAGATGAATAAATATCTTCACCATTAGCCATTATTTCACCTTCAACTCTACATCCTTCAATTAAATCATTCATTCTATTTAAACATCTAATAAATGTAGATTTTCCACAGCCAGAAGGTCCAATAAATGCAGTAACCTTATTTCTATAAATATCCATATTAACTTTATTTAAAGCTTGTTTTTCGCCATAATATAAATCTAAATCTCTAACTTTAAAATACGCTTTCATTTCATCCTCCCCTTAAACAAATTGCTTAGCAAATCTCTTACCAATTAGTTTTACGATTATATTTAACACTAATACAATAGCCAATATAATAATTGATATAGTACTTGCCAATTCAAAGTTTGGATTTTCACCCGACATGAATGACCATATCATTAAAGCTAAAGAAGTGCCCTGAGATAAAATTGTAGGATTATCATTAATAAATGTTCCCATTGTATAAATAAGTGCTGCTGATTCACCTATAACTCTACCAATTCCAAGTAATACACCTGTTAATATACCATTAATACAACAAGGTAAAACAACCTTAAAGATTGTTTGAGATTGAGTTGCCCCTAAAGACAAACTAGCATCTCTTAATGATTTTGGCACAACAAGTAGTGCTTCCTCTGTAGATCTAATAATAGTAGGTAATAAAATTACCGCCATAGTTAGACCACCTAATAAAATACTTGTTGTTGTTGCTCCTACAAGTTGAGTAACAGGGAATAACACAGTAATACCCATTAAACCATAAACTATACTAGGAACTCCTGTTAAAGTTTCAATACCCTGTCTTATCAAAGAATTAATCTTTGTAGGACCAGCATATTCTTTTAAATATATAGCACTAGCAATACCAATAGGTAATGATATTGTTAGTGAAATTACTATTAAATAAAATGTTGCAATTAAACTACCTCTAATTCCTCCACCAGCACTCTTAAAATATACCGATGTAATTGTAGAAGCCTTGTCTAAAGTTTCTATTGTTGTTTTTGCATCTTGAGCTAAAATCTTACCAGCTAAACCAATTGTACCATCCGCAGTCATATAATCTATTTTTTCAATTGTATAACCTGTATGCATTTTTAATGGTTTTTCAAAATTTTCACCAGCTGTCGCATTTAATAAATGTGCAAATGGAGAATTTGGTGATACATATGTAACTTCAAGTTGTTTTTCACCTTTTGCAGATAATGTGTCATCTATCGCAATACCCCATTTAGTAGAATAATACCCTTGTGCGCTACTATAATCTTCATTAAGCTCATTAGTTTGATAACTTTCTTCTACAGTAGCTAAATAGTTTTCAGACCAATAATTACTTTTTATTAAATCAAAATTAAGTCCTTTTAATCCTTTAGATAAAACAAAGACTAATATCGACCCTAATATTAATACACCTAATCCAGCAGATATATATGTCAAAGCATTATTAAATGTATCTTTAGCTTGCATTTTTGCTTTCATTTTTTCTCTCATTACATATTACCTACTTTCTGTTTAACTAAATTTAATAACCAGTTAGAACCGAAAATAACTACTAATAATACAATACCTACAGAGAACCTAATATCATAATCTAATCCAGTAGTTTCTTTTAAACCTGCAAGCATCGTACTTGTAAGAGTTCTAGTTATATCAAACAAACTAAAAGTAGGACCATATAATTTATTACCAGCAACCATACTAACAGCAGTAGCTTCACCAAAAGCTCTACCTAAACCAAGTATTGCACCAGCAAATATTCCTGACTTAGCTGAAATTAATACTACCTTAAAATTTGTCTGTGTTTCTGTAGCACCTAAAGCTAAAGAAGCATGTTCTAAATCTCTATCTACTGCACCAATGGCAGTAATAGCCATTGAAGTAATTGTTGGGAAAATCATAATTGCCAACAATAGTATAACTGCAAGGAGAGAACTCCCTCCTGCAGTTGTAACATTAAATAATGATGCTAACCATTTTACAAAATCTGTAAGAACCCCTGCAGCAAATACCCCGTAAACAATACTAGGTATACTTGCAAGAAGCTCCACTACTGCCTGCATTAAACCACTAAGTTGTTTTGGAGCAATTTTAACTATAAACAAAGCAGTTAATACAGAAATAGGAAGGCTAATCAGTAAAGCCGCAAAAGATGAGATCAATGTATTTATAACAATAAAACCCACACCGTATAACTTTTGATCTTGCCTATAAGTCATACCAAAAAGGAAATCTATTAAATTAACTGTTCCATATTGATAATTAGGCAAAAACGGCGAAATTCCCTTCATAAATATGAAGAGAACTAATATTACTATAAAACTTGATGATAGTAACGCCATTGCCAAGAAAAACATTCTGGCAGCTTTATCAATCGCCTTATTTCTTTTAACTTTTTCAGCGTTGATTAACATTTTTTTATTTTCCTAAATCAGCCCAAGATTTAATTTCGCCACTATAAATTCCAGCAAGCTCCTCAGCTGTTAAGTCAGTAATAGCAGTGTTTTCAGCATTTACGATTGCAACTACTGCGTCTAAGCAATATACACCACTTGATAATGCACTTGAAACATCTTCTTCATCCTTGAAGTTTCTTGATGCAAATCCAATGTCAGCTGCATTTACGCTGTCTTTTTCTTCACCTAATGTACGTTTATGTCCATCTGATGAACCAGTTTGATTAATTGTAAATTGTACATTTCCAGCCATTGGTTGGAACGCTTCTAATGCTGCAGTTAAAGTTTTTTCTACAGATGTAGATCCTGCAGTAACTATTGTTAAGCTTGAATTGTCTTGATCAACAATTGGGTGATTTTTCTTTAATTCAGCCCATGGTGTTGATTTAGATAAATCTACTTCTCCACCAGCTGCTTGAACAACTTGTAATCCTTCTGTTGAATTTACTAAGAAATCTACAAATGCTGCAATAATTGCTTCTTTGTCATCACTTCCAAAATCTCCAGAAGCTCTAGTTACATATGAGAATGGACGTTGCATTCCATAAGAACCGTCTAATACTGTTTCACTTGATGGTACTACACCTTCAAAATTAATTGGAGTAGCTCCACTATTTGAAAAATCTGTACTTAATGATGCATAACCAATAGCATTAACATCTGATGCTACTTTTGTAATCATGTCTCCGTTAGAAGATACTTCAATTGCATCTGCAGTTAATTCTTCTAAACCAATAGCTTTTTCAAAAGCTTCTCTTGTTCCACTACTTGAGTCACGAGTATAAACAAATATGTTACCTGTTGCTGCACTTTCTGTTGTTTCTACTGTTTCTTCAGTAGTTGTTTCTGTAGTTTCACTTGGTGTTGTTCCACAACCTACAAGCAATAAAACAGAAATTAAAGCAATAAAAAATTTTTTCATAATTTCCCTCCGTTTGCTCAACTTCACATTACATAAAAACTATAAAGTAATTATTAGATAAATGTTAAATATATGTTAAATATGAAAGGTATATAAAATTATGAAACTACTTATTTCTCTAACAAATAGAATAAACCCTTGGATTTACCAAGGGTTTATTCTATTATTGTATTTTTGTTTTTCTTAATATTTTTATTATTCTTTCTTTTTCGTTTTTAGTGTATCCACTAAAATAGTCTTCAATTATTGGTTCTGTGAATAAAATCAGTGCTTTAATCTTTTCTCTTCCTTTTTCAGTTAAAGATAACATAAACACTCTTTTATCTTCGTTGCTTTGTGTTTTATATATAAATTGTTTGTTAACTAATTTGTTTGCAATATAAGTCATACTACCACTTGTTAGAAAAACTTTTCTTGCCATTTCCTGAATTGGTGTATCACCTTCATTGAATAAAATTAGAAGAGTTTTGAATTCTGTAATTGCCATGTTTTCATATAGCAATTTTCTTGATAAGAGTATGTCTAAATTATAGGACACACTATTTATCAGTTGTGCCATTTCTAACGTTTTATCCATTATTCTCACCCCAATATTGTTTTTTATATTATAAAACATTTTTTTAACAATTAGTATAAATACATTATATTTCCTATTAAAAACACACTTTATATGGAGTTAATTAATATTAATACATAAATAACCCTGATGGGATTAAGAAAAATATAGGTGCTGTAAATATTGCTAAATATAGTGAAAGCTTATCTTTTTTATCATCTTCAATTTCTATATTATTAAATACAAATTTCATATTAAAAATATATATAAAATAACTACTAACAGCTATACAAAATAAAACATATATAAATGAATATATACTAGTAAAAGGGTTCATCATTATTCCACTTATTATATTTTTATACCACCAATCATAAATACCACCACTTCCCTCAACAAAATTTGTTAAAAACATTAAAACTCCACCAATAAAATCAGCCAAAAAACCAAAAATCCAAGTTTTAAAAATAGTCTTTTTTATTATTGGTATTACATCATTCACTTTTAAATGTTTTAAAGATAAATATGTAACTAAAAAATCAATTAAAAAGTTTGCAGGTAAAACAACAATCCATGTAACTGGAAAATAATATAAAAGCCATATCGGTAATATAATATTGTATAATTTAAATTCTTTTTTCATTTTAATACTCCTATCACACTTTAAATATATAAAAGTAATTACTCTTAATCAAATATAATTATTTGCATTCTTAAATATTTTTATTTTCCCAAAAAAATAACGTAGTAATTTACTACGTTTAAATTTGGTGTGCCCGACAGGACTTAAACCTGCAACCTTTTGAATCGGAATCAAATGCGCTATCCATTGCGCCACGAGCACATAACATTTAAATTCTATCATAAAATGCTATAATTGCTTTATGATGAAAAAATTAAATGATATTAAATTGCTTATCTTTGATATAGATGGCACTATATTGATTCAAGATGAAAATACAGTAACACCAAATGTAAAAAAAGCACTAAATCAAGCTAAAGAAAATGGTTATGAAGTAATGATTGCTACAGGAAGACACTTCAGATTTATTCCTCAAGAATTATTAGATGATGTTGATGCCAATTATTTAGTAACAGTTAATGGAGGATGTTTAGTAGATAAAAATGGAAAGGTATTAAAACAACATCCTATGGACCAAGAAGAATTAGAAAAATTAGTTAAATTATGTGATAAAAGCGGTGTTGCAATTGCATTTAAATGTAAAGACGATATTGTTGTATATACATATTACGATATGTTTGTAGAAGGATATGTTGGATTAAATTCACCTTTCGCAAAACTTTTAGTAGATGATACTAAAAACAGAAATTATCATAAAACTATAGGACCAGCTTTAGGAGCATTTTTAATAGGCGATCATCCTACAATACATAAAATGCAAGATGAATTTCCAAAGTTTACTTTTGCTAGATCACATGCAGTTGGATATGATGTGTTTATGAATGAAACAACTAAAGGATCAACTGTTGAATCTTTCTTATATGACAATGGATTTACTTGGGATAATGCCATAACATTTGGTGATGCAGGTAATGACATAGACATGATAAAAAGAGCATCCATAGGCATAGCCCTAGGAAATGCTCCTCATTACGTTCAAAAAGAAGCTGATTTTGTTAGCGACACTGTAGAAAATGATGGTGTAGTTCAAGCATTAAAGCATTTCAAAATAATTTAATTCTTTATTTGGTGGTAATTCAACCACCTTTTTTTTATCTGTAAGAATATCATTCCACTCAAGTTTATATGAATATAGCCCCATTTCTTTAAAATCATTTGATTTTTTTCCATAGATACTATCATTAACTATATATAATTTTTTACTAGATAAATGAACTCTGATTTGATGAGTTCTACCAGTTTCTAGTTTACACTCTAATAATGTATATTTACCTTTTCTTTTTAAAACTCTACATTTTGTTAGAGCTTCTTTTCCACTTTTAGAAACTCTATATTTATTATTTATATGTCTATCTCTTCCAATAGGAGAATTAATTATAAAATTTTCTTCTTTAACATTTCCAAATACAATTGCTTTATAATATCTTTCTATTTTATTATTTAAAAACATATCATCTAAATAAGGTTGAAAAAAAGAATTTTTACAATACATTATTAAACCTTGAGTTTCTTTATCTAATCTATGTAAATGTCTTACACTAATATTTAAATTATTATTTTTATAATACCTTGCAACCATATTAGCTAAAGATTTTTTTTCATCATGAACAATAATTCCAGAAGGTTTATTCACAATTAAAATATATTCATCTTCATAAATAACATCACACTTTTTATCATCTAATTCATAATCAATATATTCTTCTTTTAAATCTATTTCTATAACATCATCAATATATAAAATATCATCCTTATTACAAACCTTATTATTTAATAAAATTCTTTTCTCTAAAAACAACAAATACTTATTTTTTCTAGATCGTTTATAATAATCTAAAAAATATTCAATTGATTTATTATTAAATTTTTCATTAACAATTATCTTCATTTTTCAAATTCAAATTTATAATTAAGGTTTAGCTTGTCTCTTATAAATAAGATTTCTTTTTGTAATGACTCTGAAATAGGTACTCCCTTATCTTTTCTATCTAACCAAGCTAAATACTCTTTCTCTCCTGCAGTATAAATTCTATCTTCTTTATTAGCTGTTTTAGCACTTCTTAACTCTCTTAATATATCTCCTGTAGTCTTTTTAAATTCTTCTAATCCCATAAATGCTTCAGGATCAATCACAATAAAGAAATGACCTAAAGGAATTGTTGTTTTTTTACCATCCTTATCAATTCCAGAAAGAGCACTTAAAAAAGCTGCTTGAGATAAAGATGCCGATAGAATTTCAACTACAGTCGCAAAGCCATAACCTTTATATCCACCTAATTCTTCACCAATACCTCCTAAAGGAGTAAGAGCTGCTTTATTACTACTTAAAGCTTCAAGAATCTCTTTACTATTAGTCATAGATTTTCCATCTATTCCAACAACTGTCCCTTCAGGAGTTGGTTTATTCATTCTTGCATAATATTCAATTTTCCCTCTTTGCATTATTGATGTTGCTGCATCAAATGTAAAAGGAAACTCTTCATCAGTAGGCATACCAAATGTTAATGGATTAGTACCTAATTTATTTTCAATACTAAAGGTAGGTGCAACTGAAGGTCTTGCATTAGTACCAGTAATTCCAATCATTCCCTCTTTTACTGCCATAGAAGTCCAATAACCTGCAATACCATAATGTGTTGAGTTTTTAACAACAATCATAGACATTCCATACTTTTTAGCTTTTTCTATAGCCATTTCCATTGCTCTATAACTAGCAACCATACCCATGCCATCATTAGCATCAAGTACAGCAGTAGTCATGGTCTCTTTAATAACTTTTAAATGTGTAACAGGTTTTTGAATACCTGCTTCTATTCTATCCAAGTAAATTGGTTTAAACCTATTACATCCATGACTTTCGATTCCTCTTTTATCACTTTCCAATAAAACATCAGCACATATTTTTGCATCTTCTTTAGGTACACCATAACCAATAAATGCATCAACTAAAAATGAATCCATTGTTTCCCATTTTACATAAGGTCTATTATCCATATTTTTATTCTCCTACATTTTTTCTGGAGCACTAATACCAATTAAGTCTAAAGCATTAGCTAAAGTTTGCTTTGTGGCTAATAGTAAACCTAATCTTTGATTAGTTAATTCTCTATTATCTTCATCAATTATTTTATAAGCTCCATAGAAACTATGAAAATATCCAGCTAACTTTTGTACATAATTACATATTTTATTAGGAGATCTTGTATATGCGGCATCCGCAACTACACTAGTAAATTCACCTATATGTTTTAATATATCTATTTCTTTATCACTAACTAATAAATCATAATTCTCTTCTTTTATAAATTTAGGTGCTTGCCTTAAAATTGAACAAATCCTTGCATGTGCATATTGAGCGTAATAAACTGGATTTTCATTAGTTTTTTTACGAGCTAAACCTAAATCAAAATCCAAATGAGAATCAACTGCTCTACTTACAAAGAAATATCTTGCACTATCTACACCTACATCATCACAAAGTTCACGTATTGTTATCGCATTACCAGTACGTTTACTCATCTTAACTTCTACTCCATCTTCAACTAAACGAACCATTTGAATTATATCTACTTCTAAATCATTTTCACCATAACCCATAGCTTGAATTGCGGCTTTCATACGAGCAATATACCCATGATGGTCTGCACCCCAAAGATTTACAAGCTTTTTATAACCTCTATCAAATTTATTCAAATGATTTGCAATATCAGGTGCTAAATAAGTTAAAGAACCATCACTTTTTACTAGAACACGATCTTTATCATCTCCCCATTTTGTAGACTTAAACCATAAAGCACCATCTTCTTCAAAAGTTAATCCCATATCTATCATTTTTTGAATCGACTTCTTTACACTTCCATTATCATATAAAGATTGTTCACTTACCCAAGAATCAAATTCACAACGATAATATTTCAAATCTCTTTTAATTTTATCTAGTTCCTTTTCTTTTCCTTTTTCTTTAAAAAACTCAATACGACCTTCTTCTTGATTAAGCCAAACATCACCATATTCTATCGCAAGCTCTTTTCCTATCTCTTTAACATCATCACCAAAATATCCATCTTCTGGAATTTCAACTTCTTTACCAAAATACTGAGCATATCTTGCATAAACTGATTTACCTAAATTAATCATTTGTGCACCAGCATCATTAATATAATATTCTCTTAAACAATCATAACCACTTTTAATCAAAAGCCTAGAAATACAATCTCCCCAAGCTGCACCTCTTGCATGACCTAAATGTAAATCACCAGTAGGATTAGCACTAACATACTCAATTAAAATAGGTAGATTATCTCCACTATTATTTTCTCCATATGTTTCTTTCTTATCTAAAACAACATTGATAATATCCGCAAGAACAGTATTTTTCATAAAGAAGTTAATAAACCCAGGTCCAGCAACTTCTATTTTTTCATAATCTTCTACTGTCTCTTCTAATTTTTCTAACATTTCTTTTGCGATTATTACAGGAGCCTTTCTCACAACTTTTGCAAGCCTCATCGCAATATTAGTAGAATAATCTCCATTTGTATTATCTTTAGGTATTTCTATCATAACTAAAGATGAATCCTCAACATTATATAGTTCTTTTATTACATCTTTAATTGAACTAATTAGATTATTTTCAATTTTGTTCATAAAATCCTCCCCTTTAATTAAACCACAAAAAAAGCCTCTTAAACAAAGAGACGATAATTTTACCGCGGTACCACTCAATTTGTTAAACATTTGTTTAACCACTCTTCCTTTAATGCAGGATATACATTGTCCTTACTATCATACAGACAAATCTCAAAAGCTCGTTCACTTATTTATTACTACCTATTTACACCAACATAGGCTCTCTATAAGTCTTCCATAAATTACTACTCTTTTTCATCGACAAAATTAGTTTATCTATATTATAAATGTTTGTCAAACTACGGTGTAAACAATTCATCAACTGTTGTATCTAAAACTCTTGCTAAATCAAAAGCCAGCTTTAAAGTAGGATCATATTTTTCATTTTCAATCGCATTTATAGTTTGTCTTGTAACATTGCAAAGAGTGGCTAATTCTAATTGGGTAATGTTCTTTTCTTTTCTTAGTTTCCCTATATTGTTTTTCATATATTTTTACCAACCAATAAAATTATTATTACTACAGCGATAACTATAATCATTATAGAAATCAACTTTTTTAAACCCTTACCCGAAGTTATATTTTCTAATTTATATGAGTATATTCCTTGTTGAATTAATAACATTACATTCAAAATAATTAAAGTAGGCAAATGTATATTTTTATTAATTATTAAATAGTATATATTGTATATTCCTAGTAGAATTGTTCCTGCAGCATAAGCATATCTAAAACTTTGTAGTGCAATAGACATTTCCATTTCATCCATCTTTCTCATGTCGATACCTCCTATAAATGTCAAATTCTTTTTACATCTTTATTATATGTATACAATATCGCAATGTCAAATTCTTTTTACATTATAGATTAAAAAATAAACAGCTTATGCTGTTTATTCAGTAACTGCCCAATTAGGAATGTCTGAGCCCCTTCTAACTAATATAGTCTTTTGAAAATCAGTTTGATTTAAAAATCTTAGCACTGCTTCTTCTTCCGCAGGAGTGCATCCATTAAGAAGTTTAGCATCCATATCTTTTTTCAAAATATCAACTGCCACAATTATTGCATCAACTCTATTACTAGAAGCACTACCCTTATAAACACAAATTTTACCAGTTTCAGAATTTCCACTTGTATTTCTTAAATGACAATAATCAACTGGATAAATAAGATTGTTGTATAAAGGATGTCTATCACCTTTTACTCTTGTAACACTTAATTCACTAGACAAAAACAAAGTATCCATTTTTTGCCAGAAAAATGCATTATTCTCATATAATTTCATTAAAACACCTCGAAAATAAATTATATCAAAATTTAATCAATTGTAAACCATTTCATTTAAATGAAAATTCTTTCATTTTGTAACAGTTACACATTCTCTACTAATATCAGTAATCTTATGACATCCAGTCATTTTCATAGCTTGAGCTAACTCTTTTTTATATTCATTAAGTAAGCTAGCTAAACCTTCTTCACCAGATCCAATAGCAGCTAAACCACATGGTCTTCCAATTAATACTCCATCAGCACCTAATGCAAGACATTTAAAGATATCATTACCACTTCTAATGCCACCATCTACTAATATGGTCATTCTTCCCTTTACAACACTTGATATAGTAGATAATACTTCAATAGGAGATAGTGAATCATCTAAAACACGACCTCCATGATTACTAACTACAATAGCATCAGCTTTAGCTTCTAAAGCAGCTAATGCTCCTTGTATATTCATAACCCCTTTTACTATAAATTTCTTTCCTGTTTTTTCTTTTATATATCTAAGACTAATTGGATCTTTTGTTTCAACTAAAATATCATTACCTTTTAATAATGGTAATCCAGCACTATCAACATCCATCGCAAGAAGTTTATATTTTTTATCTTTTAAAAATTCTATTCTTCTATCTACACCTTCTTTAACCCAAGGTTTCATTGTAACTATTCCAAAACCATCATTATCATGTATTGCTTGTACAGGCTTTTCAAAAAATTCTTCTATATCAACACCATCTCCTGTAAAAGCTAAAACATTTTCTTTTTTACAAGCTGCTAAAACAATTTTGTTATATTCATAGTCACTAAGATCACAACCATAATTTCCTCTAACATTAGCAAGAGGTGCCACAAATACAGGCATATCTAATTCAGTCTCAAAAATATGACATTTTGTAGAAATAGGACTATTCATAGTTAAAACATTCATATTAAGTTTTACTTTTTTCATTATTTCCCTATTTCTAATAAAACTACTTCCACTTCCTATTCCACCTAAACCTGGAATTTCACTTCTACACGCTACTCCATTACAATCATTACAAATCCTACAGTTTTTAACCTTACCTCTTGCACTTTCTAAAATTTGCTTTTTCTTCATTATTTCTTCCCTTTCTATTCCTTTATATGTTCAAAAGCCATTTCAAATATACTTTTTACATGATCATCATCCAAAGAATAATAAACCATCTTTCCTTCTTTCCTAGATTTAACTAATTTTGTTTTCTTTAAAGAAGACAACTGATGAGATATTGCAGAATGAGACATCTGTAAGATATTTGCAATATCACTAACATTAAGTTCACTCACAAATAGTGCATTCATTATTTTTAATCTTGTACTATCAGAAAACATAGTGAATATCATACTCATATCATCATACTGCTCTTCACTAGCCATGTTTTCTAAAACTTTTTCATATAATTTTTCACTCATACTTTATTTTTTTCTACTAGTCTTCTCCTTTCCTGGAGCATACTTTTTAAAGTAAGGAATCATTGTAGACCTTTTATATGTATCAACTACTTCAATACTATAATCTATAAGTTCAATTAACATTTGATCCTTATCTGTATGCCATTTATATTGCCAACTTAATATTTCATCCCAATATATTAATTTACATTCATTTTTATCTACACAGTTATAAATTATTGCATATTCATTTGTATAATCTATTATTCTAGCATCAGGTAATACAAGTAGACTAAAAGTACTTAAAGATATCATAAGTACCCCAATCATCGCAAAATCTTCGCTAGAAAAAAGCAATATAAAACCTATTATTATCATTAGCATTAATATCTCAATAGGTTTAACTCTGATTGACTTAATTATATATGGATATGATGGAATATTTCTTTGTTTGATTGTTTTGCTTTTCATAAATTCATTATATCATCAATGACTAGTTATTATATAATTTAAAATAGTGTATACTTTATAACGGTGAGTAAATATGAAAAAGTTTGAATTTGAATTAACACATGAAAGTAGTGACTCTAAAGCACGATGCGGAATTATTAAAACACCCCATGGAAGTGTTGAAACTCCTATTTTTATGCCTGTAGGAACATTAGCTACAGTAAAATTTTTATCAGTAGAAGAAATTAAATCTATTGGATCAGGCATTATCTTATCTAATACATATCATTTATGGCTAAGACCAGGCAGTGATGTAATAAAAAAAGCTGGTGGTGTACATAAATTTATGAATTATGATGGACCGATGTTAACTGACAGTGGTGGTTTTCAAGTATTCTCTCTAGCTGATAATAGAAAAATAAAAGAAGAAGGAGTAGATTTTAGATCTCATTTAAATGGAGATAAGCTTTTTCTATCTCCTGAAAAATCAATTCAAATACAAAACGAAATAGGCGCAGATATTATAATGTCATTTGATGAATGCATCCCTTATCCTGTTACATATGAATACGCAAAAGATAGTGTTGATAGAACTTTAAGATGGGCAAAAAGAGGAAAAGATGCGCACTCAAGAGATGATCAAGCATTATTTGGAATTGTACAAGGTGGAGAATTTGAAGATTTAAGGGAATATTGCGCAAAAGAATTAATAAAAATGGATTTTGATGGTTATTCTATTGGAGGAACTTCAGTAGGAGAAGACAAAGAAACAATGTATAAAATGATTGATTATTCCATTAAATATTTACCAATTGATAAACCTAGATATCTTATGGGAGTAGGAACTGTTCATGACTTACTTGAAGGAGTAAAAAGAGGAGTAGACATGTTTGACTGTGTTTTACCTACTAGAATTGCTAGACATGGTACCTTAATGACTAGTCAAGGAAGAATCAATATTAAAAAGAACATATACAAAGAAGATTTTAGACCATTAGATCCTAATTGTGATTGTTATACATGTAAAAACTATACAAGAGCTTATTTAAATCATCTTTATAGATGTAAAGAAGGTTTAGGAGATAGACTTTGTTCAATACACAATTTAAGATTTTTAATCAAATTAATGGAAGATGCAAGAAGTGCAATAAAAGAAGATAGATATAATGAGTTTGTAGAAGAAATATATTCAAAATCTAAATTTGATGAAAGAGGTTTTTAATGAAAACAAATGAATTTGACTTTTATCTTCCAGAAGAATTAATAGCGCAACATCCAGTTGATGATAGAAAATCTAGCAGAATGCTTGTATTACATAAAAATACCAATGAAATAGAGCATAAACATTTTTATGATATTATTTCTTACTTAAAAAAAGGTGATGTTTTAGTAAGAAATAATACAAGAGTAATTCCCGCAAGACTTTTTGGAACAAAAGAAATAACTAACGCAAAAGTTGAACTTTTATTACTTAATAATGATGGTGATGTATGGGAATGTCTTGTAGGAAACGCAAAAGTTGTAAAACTAGGCACTATAATAAGTTTTAATAATGGAGAATTAAAAGCTAAATGCATTGAAGTAAAAGAACAAGGTATAAGAATTATGGAAATGATATATGAAGGAGTATTTCTAGAAGTTTTAGAAAAACTTGGTAATGTACCATTACCTCCATATATTAAAGAAACTCTTGATGACCCTAATAAATATCAAACAATTTATGCAAAAATTAATGGAAGCGCCGCTGCGCCTACTGCAGGACTTCACTTTACAGATGAAATATTTAATAAATTAATTAATAAAGGTGTAAAAATTGTAGATATAACTTTACATGTTGGTTTAGGAACTTTTAAACCAGTAAGTGAAGAAAATATTGAAAATCATATAATGCACTCTGAATATTATCAAATGAGTAAAGAATGTGCAGACATCTTAAATCAAGCAAAAAAAGAAGGAAATAGAATAATTACTGTAGGCACAACTTCCACAAGAACTATAGAATCGATATATAATAAGTATGGATGTTTTAAAGAGTGTAGTGGAAATACAGACATTTTTATTTATCCAGGATACACTTGGAAAGCAACTGATTGTATAATCACTAATTTTCATTTACCAAAATCTACATTAATAATGATGATTTCATCTTTTGTAAGTAAAGATATAATATTAAAAGCTTATGATGAAGCAATTAAGGAAAGGTATAGATTCTTCTCTTTTGGAGATTCAATGTTTATTACTAATGAATAAAATTAATTATTATAAAAAAAGTATAGAAGAAATAAAAAAACTAGATTATAAACCTAGTCTTTTACTTCATTCTTGTTGTGGTCCTTGTGTAACATATCCACTAACTTTTTTATATGAACATTTTGATCTAACTATTTTTTATAACAATTCTAATATTTACCCAGAAAGTGAATACAATTTAAGGTTAAATGAATTAAAAAAATTTGTAAAAAATAATTATCCAGATATAAAAATAATAATTCCACCTTATAATAATGAAGAGTATAATAAATTTCTAAAATCATTTAAGGAAATGCCTGAAGGGCAAGAGAGATGTTTTGCATGTTATGCAAAAAGAATGGATGAAGGCTTTCTGTATGCAAGTGAAAACAATTTTGAATATTATACAACCACAATGACTGTTTCAAGACAAAAAAATAGTCAAAAACTAAATGAAATAGGGTCTTTATTAGAAAAAAAATATAAAAATGTTAAATATTTTTATAGCGATTTTAAGAAAAAAGATGGTATTTTAATAGGTAGTAGAATTGCAAAAGAAAATAATATGTATAGACAAGATTATTGTGGCTGTATTTATTCATTCAATGATAAGACAAATAGGAGGTAAATTATGGATTTTGAAATAGCTAATGTTGAATTCACAAAAGAAGAATTAATAGATTTTCTTTTAGACATTGATGAAAGTGAAATAGAAGAAGCAATTGAAAACATACACCCAGTTGATGTTTTAAATGCTCTTAAAGAAACTGATGAGCAAACTTCACAAATTATCCTAAATAAACTTCCTAATGAATTTATAGCGATGATTATTGATGAAGATGATGATGAAAATCGTTATGATTTTTTAATAAAATTCTCTGAAAATAGACAAAAAGATATTTTAAGTGAAATGAGTTCTGATGAGATTGCCGACTTTATCGGACAATTAGATACAGAAGAAAAAGAAGAAGTTTTAGCAAAACTTTCTATTGAAGATAAAATTGAAGTACATGATTTATTACAGTATGACCCTGAAACAGCTGGTGGTATTATGGCTACTGAATTTATCAGTATTAGAGAAAATAAAACAGTTTATAGAACACTTGAATATCTTCAAATACATGCTTATGATGCTGAAATGGCATATTACCTATATGTAATAGATAAACAAAACCATTTAAAAGGTGTTGTAGGACTAAGAAACATAGTAGCTTCATCATTTGATACACTAATTTCTGAAATTACAAATCCAAATGTAGTTTCCATTAATGTAAATGATGACCAAGAAAATGTAGCACATGTATTTAGTAAGTATGGATATGTAATGTTACCTGTTGTTGATGATGATAATGTTATTAAAGGTGTTGTAACAGTTGATGATGTTATGGATATTATTAAAGAAGAATCTACTGAAGATATCCATAGATTGGCTGGGTTAGATGAAGAAGAAAAAGTTGATGGTTCTTTATTAGATTCATTAAAATCTAGATTACCATGGCTATCAATTAATTTGTTTTCTGCTTTATTAGCTTCATCTATAGTCACTCATTTTTCAAGCACAATTCAAATGGTTGTTGCTTTAGCCGCAATAAACCCTATTATTGCAGGAATGGGTGGAAATTCAGGAACACAAGCATTAACTCTTATGGTTAGAGGTATTGCATTAGGTGAAATAAATCCAAAAAACGCAAAGAAAATATTTTTTAAGGAATTAGGAGTAGGTTTATTTAGTGGAATTATAATTGGACTCTTAGTTGGTTTAGGAACACATTTTTTCTTTGGTAATTTCTATTTAGGTTTAGTCGCATTTCTTGCGATGATAGGAAATATGGTAGTTGCTGTTGTTGCAGGTTACTTTGTTCCATTAACATTAAAAAAATTAAATGTAGATCCTGCTTTAGGTTCATCAATATTTGTAACTACATTTACTGATTGTGTTGGATTCTTTTTATTCTTATCACTTGCGACATTCTTTTTACCAAAATTAATTTAGGAGGTTTTTTATGAATGAAATTGTATATTTAATAGATCAAGCAGAAAGATATTTTGAAGAAAAACACTATGAAATAGGAACTCAATATTATATGGATGCTTGGTTAACCCTTAAAGAATATTTAATTGATGAACAAATATTTAAAGTAGATGAAATAGAATTTACAAATGTTCAAGATAGAGAATTTATTAAAAAATGGATTCATGAATTTCATATATATGCAAATGAAGAATTTCAATTTAAAACAAATATATTTATTATTTCTTCTATGATAGAATTCTTTGATTTTACAAATGAAGAATTAATTATAAAACAAAGAGCTTTATGTGATTCATATTACTATCTAAAAGAATATGAAACAAGTGATAAATTATATGAAAACTTACTTAAAAAACATCCTACTATTATGGAATATTATTATGGTTTAGCTCTTACCTTATATGATAGAGAAGATTATATAAAAGCTATCAACATTCTTGAAGAAGGAATTGAAAATAGCATTGATAAACAAGATCAATTTGTTTTATCAGGATTTGAAGTTCTACTTCAAATATATGATTTATTAGATGAACCAGAAAATGCTGAAAAGACAAAAGAAAAAATGAATAAATATAAAGCATTATCATAAAAAAAGTCGCCAATGCGACTTTTATTTTATAAACTATTTATTTTTCAATTGTAACTTTTCGTTAATTGATTCAATTTCTTTTTTAATACCTAAATATAAAACTACCCATATAACTATAAATATAATACTTGCAAGAATAAATGTTCCCAGTGCATCTACTACTGATTTAATCCATCCAAGATATGTTCCCATCACTAATACTCCAGTTACAATAATTACAAATTGAATTAATGATCTATTAAGTAAACTTATTTTTTCAACTTTATATATTTCTGATGAAACACTTCCTATAACTCCCATTAAAGCCATTATAATCGCCTGTTTGATAACTGCATCAACTGAAACCTCCGTAAAATGAGCAACAGTTGGATAATATACACCTTTATTAACTAAAACTGAAACAATTATTGTTGATAAATAACCAATTCCTAAACCTGTAAATATTCCGTTAAATACTTTTAATAAAATGTTTTTCATGTGATTACCTCCTACATTCCTAATATCCTTTTAAATTCTTTTAAATAACTTCTTGAAACATAAACACAATCACCTATTTCAAATTCAATTGCTATTGTTCCTTTAAAACTAAAATCCAATCTTTTTACATGGTTTAAACTCACAATATCAGTATTAGAAACTCTTACAAAATGATTTTTATCAAGTATTTCTTCTAACTCATAAAGTCTTTTATTAACTTCATATTCACCCTTGGTAGTATATACATACACTTTTTTATTTAGTGAATAAAACCTAACAACCTCTTTTAAATCAAGAAGAATTACTTCATCATCATTTTTCCCAATAATTCTATTAGCGCCATTAGAATTAATTAATTTTGAAAGATTTTCTACTTCTTCATTCATTTCATTTGAAATAATGATGACTTCAGTTTCTTTAACACTTTTATCTATTTTTATTGAAAGTTTCATATGACCTCCTGTAATTAAATAATACTTAATCTAGTTTAAAATTCATTAATATTAGGACAGACTGTAATATTTTAAGGATAAGATGTATTAAATTGATTAAAAAATAAACAATTTAATACATCCTACCAACATTATCCTAGCATCTTTCATCATTTTAAAAAAATACCTTCTATTATCTAAAAGGTATTTTTATATCATTATTTTTTAAAATATTCTACTAACTCTTCAATAGTTCCTACAAACTTTGCTTCAATATCTTTATTTGATCTATTAATTAAATTATCAGTAACAACAATAGCTTCTAAACCAATTTCTTTAGCAGCTAAATCTTCATCAATATCATTTCCAATCATTATACAATTTTCAGCTTTTAAATTAAATTTATCTAATATCTCTTTAAAATACAAAGGATTAGGCTTAGTATAATGATAATTTTCATATGTTGTAAACTCTTTAAAATCATTTAAATCTAATCCAGCCCACTCAAGTCTTTTTTGTGTTGCAATTTTTGGGAATAATGGATTAGTCGCAACAATTATTTCATATCCTTTATCTTTTAAAACATCAATCAATTTTTTTGCATAAGGTGTATAAGATGTTGCTACTCTTGCATTTTCAAATTCATTTAAATAAAAATCTTCAAATAAATCAATAGTATCCTCTTTACTATAATTTGTAATTTCCTTAAATACTTTCCAAAATATATCTTCATTGGTTAATGTTCCATCATTCTTATACATTGCCTTAGTTCCAGCTATCAAACCTTGCAATATTAATTCAGAATCAAAATCTTTCGAAAACTTTTTTGCAACTTCGCCAAAATAAGTTTTAATGAACTTATCTTGATCCATATGTAATAAGGTACCATCTAAATCTATTAATATTGTTTTCATAAAAGTCCTCTTTTCATTATAAAATAACCATTTCAGATATTATATCACCATTTTTCATATTTAAAACTGCATCAATATTATCTGTAACTTGCCCAAATACTGTATGAACACCATCTAAATGAGGTTGAGGTGCATGACAAATAAAAAATTGACAACATCCAGTATTTTTTCCAGCATGTGCCATACTCATTGTTCCTTGTATATGTTTATGAACATTTTTTTCTGTTTCACAAGGTATTGTATAACCTAAACTTCCTGTCCCTGTTCCATAAGGACACCCACCTTGAGATACAAATCCAGGTATTACTCTATGAAATGTTTTCCCATTATAATACCCTTCTTTAATTAACTTTACAAAGTTATCTACTGTAATTGGAGCTTCTTCAGGATAAAGTTCAAAAAGAATCTCCTCTTTATTTTCCATAACAATTTTACCATTTATTATTTCCATATAATTTCTCCTTAACTATTATATTTTAACAAAAAAAACACAATTTAAAATAGCAACCTATTTGGTTGCTATTTTAATTCTTCTAATTGTTTACTTAATAAATCAATTACTTTTTTATTTGCCTTAATTGAATCAACAATAATATTTGCTTGTTTCATCTCTACATTGTTTTCAACATATTGATAATAAGCTTCTCCAAGTTGTGTATACGCTTGTCTGATTTTTCTTTCATGATTTCCTATTTGAGATTTTAAATCAACTTTTTTTGCCTCTACATCTATTATTGAACTTAATTTACCAACACCCTTTTCAATTTGTTTTGATGTTTTACTTACTACATCTTCTAAATCTTTAAATATTTTACTCATCATCATTCTCCTTCTTCAATGTATCTTTTACAATATTTTTAATTTCTTCAATGTCATCTAGTCCTTCTTCTATAAGATCACTAATACCACCTACAATAGCTTTAGCATAGTATTCAGGACTTTTAATATTTAATTTTTCATCTTCATTACCTTTATTAATTATTTTTGTAAGCTCTTCACTAGCTGTTTTTTTAACTTCATCAATTGTCTTAGTAGTTAATTGAATTAAGTCTTTAGTAGTTTCATCATTTCTAAATTTATCCCAAAATTCTTTTAATCCATTTGAACAATTATCCACAAAGTCATTTAATTGTTTATCAAAATCTTCTTGTTTATTTGAATCGTTTAATCCATCTTTAAACTTATCATTATACTTCTTAGCAATTTCATCAATTAAATCATCTTTGGAACTAAAATAATAATAGAATAAACCTTGTGCAACATTCAATTCTTTTACAATAGCACTAACTGCAGTTTTAGCTATCCCATTTTCTTTAAATAGCTTTTCAGCTGTTTCAACTATTTCACTTCTTCTTTCTTCACTATCTTTAGTCACACGCATATTTTTACCTCCAAAATTAATATATCAACCGACTGACTGATTGTCAATCAATATTTTTTATTAATTTTTGTTGTATTATATTTATATGAAAATAATATGTCCAATATGTAAAAGTGAATTAATAAAAAAACAGAAATCTTATATATGTTTTAATAAACATAATTTTGATATGTCTAAAAGTGGTTATTTAAATTTAACTTCAAACAAATCAAATACAGGTGATAATAAAGAAATGGTAAAATCAAGAACATTATTTTTAGAAACTGATTCTTATTTACCATTAAAAGATAGATTAAATGAAATTATTAATTCATACAATAAATCATCATTATTAGATTTAGCTTGTGGAGATGGATATTATACTAAATCTTTTAATATTAAAAATAAATTTGGAATAGATTTGTCAAAAGAAGCTATTACATATGCAAGTAAAAAAGATAAAAGTACATTTTATTTAATTTCTTCTATCTTTGATTTACCTTTTTTAGATGATTCATTTGATATTGTAACAACTATATTTGCGCCTATTTCTAAAGATGAAATATATAGAGTTTTAAATAAAAATGGAATATTTATTCTTGTGACTCCTGGTGAAAAACATTTATTAAATCTTAAAAAAATTATCTATGATAAACCTTATCTAAATAAAGAAGATAAAATTAATATCAAAAATCTAACTTTAATAAAAACAGAAAAACTAGAATATTCATTTAAATTAAATAATAATGATTCAATAAAAGCTTTATTTACTATGACACCTTATTACTATAAAACAAGTAAAAAAGATGCAAGTAAATTAGACAGTATTGATAATCTAACAATTAATGCATCTTTTATAATAAGTATTTATCAAAAGAAATAATTATTCGTATAATTTATTTTCAATTATATAATCTAACACTTCTTTTTCAATAAGATTAGAATATCTATATTTTTTTAAATCTTCTCGTATACTACTAGAAGATATTTTTTTAGGTTTAACTGAAGTAAAAATAATGTTTTTTAAATAATCATTAAATTCATCTTCTAATAAGTCTCTATCTATATCATCTCTATCAATAACCAAAAGTTTATAATTAGACAAAACATATTCATATCTTCTCCAAGTTTTAAACCCTTTTAAATTATCATAACCTAAGACAAAATATAATTCACAATCTTTATAAACACCTGAAAAATAATCTAATGTTTGATAAGTATATTTTAAATCACCATGAAGTTCAAAATCATTAACTTCCAATTTTTCATTGTCTTTACACATTATCTTTAACATGTTTAATCTATGCATATCATCTTCTAAATGATTTTTATTATATTTATCACCAGTAGGTACATAAATTACTTTATCACAGTATTTTTTCTCTAATAAATCTAAAGCGATTTGTTTATGCATAATATGACAAGGATTAAAACTACCACCAAAAATAGCTATCTTCATAATTTTATACTTTCCAAATCTTTAATCCACACATTATAAGAAGCATCACTAGGCATCTTTAAATCACTCCTAGAAGATAATGAAACACTACCTACTTTAACACTATCTGGCATACAACTACGTTTAAATTGTTGAGTGAAAAATCTTTTTACAAACACATTTAACCATTTTAATATTTCTTCATTACTATAATCATCTTTAAATGTATGTCTAGCTAATTCAAATATTTTAGAAGGAGTAGCCTTATTTCTAATAAAGTGATATAAGAAGAAATCATGTAAGATATAAGGACCTATCTTATCTTCTGTCTTTTGGATAATATTTCCTTTTTTATCAGGTGGTAATAATTCAGGAGAAATAGGTGTATCCAAGATATCTTTTAATACTTCATAGCTTCTTTCATCATTATCTCTAACATGAGCTACTAAATATCTTACAAGTGTTTTAGGAATAGAATTATTTACCGCATACATACTCATATGATCCCCGTTATAAGTTGACCATCCTAATGCAACTTCACTTAAATCACCTGTACCAACAACTAAGCCACCTTCTTTATTTGCAATATCCATTAATATTTGAGTTCTTTCTCTAGCTTGAACATTTTCATAAGTAACATCATGAATATTAGGATTATGATTAATATCTCTAAAATGCAATAAAGAAGCTTCTTTTATATCAATTTCTTTTAAAGTAACACCATAAACTTCCGCAAGTTTTAATGCGTTTTTATATGTCCTATCAGTAGTTCCAAATCCAGGCATAGTAATAGCTATAATATTAGAATTATCTAAATTAAGTTTTTTATTTGCTTTATCAATAACCAATAATGCAAGAGTAGAATCTAAACCTCCAGATAAGCCTAATACTGTTTTATTAATACCAGTATGCTTCATTCTTTTAGCTAAACCACTACTTTGAATATTTAATATTTCTTCACATCTTTCTTTTCTAACTTTTTCATCAGTTGGTACAAAAGGTGTTTTTTCATATTTTCTATTTAATGTTTGATTAAAATTACCAAGTTCAAAATAAACATATCTAAAATTATCTTTTTCTACATCCTTCATAAAATTGATTCTATCATTAATTAATTTAGAAACATCAATATCACCAACTATAAGTTCACCATCAAAACTAAATCTATTTCCTTCATTAATTAATTTTCCAGCTTCATAAATAATATTAGAACCACCAAAAACTAAATCAGTAGTACTTTCATTAACATTATTTGAAACATAAACATAACCTGTAAGAGTTTTACTAGATTGAACTTTAATTAAATCGTGTCTATGTTGATGTTTTAAAACAAGTTCATTACACGCGGCTAAATTAAATATTAAATTTGCACCATTAACAGATAGTTTATTACTACTAGGATTTATACTCCATAAATCCTCACCAATTTCAACTCCAAAAGCATATTTATCATTTTTAAATATTAAATCAGTTCCACAATTCACTTCTTCATTATCAAATATAAAAGTTTTTGTTAAAAGTTCATTTTTAAACCATCTTTTTTCATAAAATTCATTATTATTTACAATATTTGTTTTAGGAACAACACCTAAAATTTTACCTTTATTAATTATTACACCACAATTATATAATCCTTCATCTATTAATATAGGTGCACCAACTATAAAAGTAATGTCTTTATCTCTAGAATATTTTTTTAATCTTATTATTGATTTATTACTAGCATTAATTAAAGCTTCTTGTAAAAATAAATCATTACAAGTATACCCAGTAATAGAAAGCTCCCCAAAAGACAAGATATCAACCTTCTCTTCTATGGCTTTATCTATCATCTTAATTATTTCATCTGTATTATAGTCAGTGTCTCCAACTCTTAATGAAGTATTAGCACCACCAACTCTAATAAAACCATATTTTTTCATAGCTATTACCTTTCAAATTGTTTTCTATGTTCAAAAATCATTGATTTTTTCAAATCGATTAATGTTTGAGTTTGATCCACATAATACTGATGAGGTTTTTCTAAACGTTTAACTTCTGGATACATAGTAGCCATCTGTTTTTCACAATACTCTTGTTTTTCTTTTAAAGTCATATCCTTATAAACTAATTTTCCTTTTGAAAATAAAGGAACTTGTAATTCTTTAAAAGTATAATTTGTAATTGTAAGTCTATTAAACGTATTTAATGGATCAATCAATGTAAATTCATCTTCAGGAATTACTTCATCATATAATGCAGTAGCATCACCTAATGCATATCCAGTATCCTTATCATAAAATCTATAAAGTCTCTTATATCCAGGATTAACAATTTTAAATGCATCATTACTAATTTTAATTCTAGGAATTATCTTTCCATCTTCCTCAATTGCGACAAGTTTATAAACAACCCCAACTCTTCCTTTAGGAGCCGCAATATTATCACCAGCACCAACCAAATCAAACTTTGCTCCTTGTCTAATAAGAGAAGCTACAGTATATGGATCAATTGAATTAGAAAGCACAATCTTTGTATCATTCATTCCCTCTTGATCTAATATCTTTCTAACTTCTTTAGATAAATAAGCCAAATCTCCACTATCTATTCTTACTGACTTTAATTTATGACCATTTGGAATTAAATAATCTTTTGCGACTTTTATCGCATTATAAACTCCAGTTTTTAAAGTATCATATGTATCAATTAAGAAATTTGCATCATCCGGGAATGATTTTGCATATTTCAAAAATGCATCATACTCTTCATCTTCCGCAGATATCATAGAATGAGCCATAGTACCCATTACAGGAATTCCATACAATTGACCAGCCATTACATTTGATGTACCAATACATCCAGCAATATAAGCAGACTTACTTGCTAGAACTGCTGCTTCTGGTCCATCAGCACGTCTTGCACCAAATTCCATAATAGGAACACCATTTGAAGCTTCTACCAATCTTCTTGCGGCTGTTGTAAATTTAATACAACTATTTAAATAAGATAAAATTGTTGTTTCAATTATTTGAGCTTCAATAATATTAGCTCTAACTGTAATCAACATTTGATTTCCAAACACTACAGTACCATCAGGAATAGCCCATATATCCCCATTAAATTTAAAATCAGACAAATATTCTAAAAATTCTTCAGAAAACTTATTTTCACTTCTTAAATATTCAATATCGTCTTCATCAAATTTAAGATTAGAAATATATTCAATTATATTATCCAAACCAGACATAATCGCGTATCCACTATCAAAAGGCATTGACCTAAAGAAAGCATCAAAATATACTATTTTATCAAATGCCTTATCATCAAAATAAGTTTGAGCCATAGTAATCTCATATAAATCAGTCATCATTGTTTTATTAATTTTCATAAAGCTACCTCCTCTACTGCTTTACTAACTCTTTCTACTACTCTTTTATCTAATGGACTAGCAATTACATAATCTGTATTAAGTTCTTCTTCATTTATTAAACTTGCAATTGCAATACTAGAAGCTATCTTCATTTCTTCTGTGATTTTTGTAGCTCTAGCATTTAATGCACCTCTTAATAGTCCAGGAAACGCTAATAAATTATTAACCTGATTAGGCCTATCACTTCTACCAGTACCTACAATAAATGCTCCTGCTTTTTTTGCATCATCGTATGAAATTTCAGGTTCAGGATTTGCAAGAGCTAAAACAACATTTTTTTCATTCATTGACTTAACCATATCTATATCAACTAAACCTTTAGCTGAAACTCCAATAAATATATCAGCTTTTACAAGACCCTCTTTTAAACTATTATATTCCTTATTATCAAGATTTACATAATTTAATAGTTCTTTTTTGTATTTATCATATTTATCTAGCTTTTTATTTGATAATAATCCATTTCTATCAAATGCATAAATATTAGTAAATCCATAATTGTATAACATTCTAATTGTAGAATTACCGGCTGCTCCAGTACCACTTATTACAACCTTACATTCTTTTGGCTTTTTATTAATTAACTTTAAACAATTTATTAAAGTAGCCAAAACTACAATAGCTGTTCCATGTTGATCATCATGAAATACAGGTATATTCATCTCTTGTATTAATCTTCTTTCAATTTCAATACATCTAGGTGCACTTATATCTTCTAAATTAATCCCTGCCAAATTAGGTTCTAATAACTTACACACTCTTATTATTTCTTCTACATCATTAGTATTAATACAAAGTGGTATTGCATCTAAATTCGCAAACTTTTTCATTAGTAATGCCTTTCCTTCCATTACAGGAAGGGCTGCCTGTGCTCCTATATTACCTAAACCAAGTACTGCACTACCATCACTTATTACACCTATTGTATTTCCTTTATTTGTATAAATATATGCATTTTCTTTATCTTTTTCTATCTCTAAACAAACTGCACCAACCCCTGGTGTATAAGCTAAAGCTAAATCTTCATTTGTATCACAAGGAACCTTCACATTTATTTCTAGTTTACCTCTATATTTTTTATGCAGTTTTAAGGCTTCTTCATAAATATTCATTAATCCTTCTCCTTTTTAAGATAACTAATATCATCTATATAATTAATGCCATTTTCCTTTAATAATCTTACAAATATTCCATCTCCATTTATTAAAGTACTAGTAAAAGTTCCATCATAAATTTTATTACAACCACAACTTGGACTATAAGCCTTTAATATTACAAGTTTCACATTATTATCTTTGCATTTTTCTAATGCGATTAAAGCACCTTTTTTAAAATACTCTGTAACATCTTCTCCTTTAATATTAATAACTTTATCTTTTACTATTTCACTAGGATATCTAGGGCAACCTAATCCTCCAAGCATTTCTGGACAAATTGAAATTACATTATCTAACTTTAATAATTCTTTTCTTAAATTATTACCACCATTATACTTACAATTTTCACCTAACAAACATGCACTAATAGCTATCATAAATATCAACTTTCCTTTAATTAAAAAATGAATACAATTCAAATAAAATTTAAACAATTTGAATATGTATTCATTATATTTTTACATTTTTAAAATCTTTTAATAATTTATGATATATATCATCTATATAATTAAAAGTTATATATTTATTAAATTCTAAAAAACTTAGTTTTTTCATAGATTCCTCATTAATATTTTACCATTTTATTTAATATAGATGAGCATTTCACAAAAAAATAAACCCTTTAAGGCTTATTTTTCATGTACATATCCAACTGCTTCATCATCTAATGGATCATAATCACTATTTACAATATACTTTAAGAATTGTTTCACTGCTAATTTTTTAGTTATATCACATTGATTTATTAGATCATTTATTTCATTATCGAGTTTTTCATTTTTGTTAGTTTTTCTTGTTTTTTTATATCCTAACAAAAAATTAAAATCAACATCATATAATTTGGATAACTGAAAAATTAATTTCAAATCAGGTTCAGCTTGATTGTTTTCATACCTAGATATTGCTTTAGAACTAACACCACATATTTTCCCGACTTGAACTTGAGTTAAATTTTTCTTTTCTCTTAATCTTCTTATGTTATCTCCAAATGTATACAAGTGAAAATCCTCCTTATATAAATATAACTTTTATTTTTATACCAAGAAGTCAATTCTCTTTAAAGTAGAATTTTGTTATATACTTCTTGATTTAAGAGATTAACTTATCTGACTTGAAATTATTTAACTATGATGTTATATTATATTTTAGCAGTTAAGCACTGAGAGTGCTAAGGAGGTAATATGGTGAAAAAACAATTTAAAACTGAATCTAAAAGATTATTAGATTTAATGATTAACTCTATATATACAAATAGAGAAATATTTTTAAGAGAACTTATATCTAACGCTTCTGATGCTTTAGATAAAAGATATTATTTATCTTTAACTGATGAAACTAAAAAAGTAGATAAAGAACTATTGAAAATTTTTATTGAAAAAGATGAAGAAGCTAGAACTCTTACAATTAAAGATACTGGTATCGGTATGACTAAAAATGAACTAGAAGAAAACTTAGGTACAATCGCAAGAAGTGGTTCTTTAGAATTTAAACAAGAACTAGATAAAGCAGACGCAAATATCGATATTATTGGACAGTTTGGTGTTGGATTCTATTCAGCATTTATGGTCGCTAAAAAAGTAGAAGTAATTTCAAGAAGTATAGATGATGAAAAAGGATATATTTGGGAAAGCAGTGGAGAAGATGGATATACAATTACAAAATATGATACAGATGAAATTGGTACTAAAATTATTCTTCATTTAAAAGATGATACAAATGATGACAACTATTCTTCATTCTTAGATTCTTATAAAATTGAAGAATTAATAAAAAAATATTCTGATTATGTAAGATATCCTATTGAAATGATGGTTACTACAAGTAAATTAAAAGAAGGTAGCGATTCTGAATATGAAGATGTTGAAGAATTAAAAGTATTAAATTCAATGGTTCCTTTATGGAAGAAAAATAAAAATGAAATTACTAAAGAAGAATATAGTGAATTTTATAAGAGCACATTTAATGATTGGGAAGATCCATTAGATGAAATTCATTATAGTTTAGAAGGTAATATCTCATATACAGCCTTACTATATATTCCATCTAAAAAACCATTTAACTTTTATAACTCAGATTATGAGGCTGGTTTAAGGCTATATAGTTCTGGTGTATTTATTATGGATAAAGCTAATGATTTAATTCCTGATTACTTTAGATTTGTGAAAGGAATTGTTGATAGTGATGACTTAAGTTTAAATATATCAAGAGAAATCCTTCAACAAGATAGACAAGTAAAATTACTTGCAAACTCTATTCAAAGAAGAATTAAAACACATTTAGAAAATATGATAGAAAATGATAGAGAATCTTATGAAAAGTTATTTGATAACTTTGGTCTAAATTTAAAATATGGTATTTACCAAGATTTTGGTGCACATATAGACACTTTAAAAGATTTAATTCTATTTAAGTCAAGTAAAGAAGACAAATATGTTTCATTAAAAGAATACGTAGAAAGAAAACCAGAAGAACAAAAAGTAATCTATTATGTGACTGGTGATTCTATTGAAGACATTAAAAAATCTCCACAAATGGAAAAGTTAATTGAAAAAGAGATAGAAGTTCTTTACTTTATGGAAGATGTTGATGAATTTGCGATTACTATGATGAGAGCATATAACGATATAGAATTTAAATCAGTTAATAAAGGTGACTTTGATTTAGAAAGTGAAGAAGAAAAGAAAGTAATTGAAGAAAAAACTAAAGAAAATAAATCACTTCTAGATGCTATGAAAGATTCTTTAACAAACTATGTAACAGATGTAAGAGTATCTTCAAGATTAGTAAATAATCCTGTATGCTTAGTTTCTGATGATGGTTTATCAATAGAAATGGAAAAAGTTTTATCACAATCACCTAACAACATGGGTATGAAAGCAAATAAAATTCTAGAAATAAATCCAAATCACGAAATATTTGAAACATTAGTAAATGTTTATGAATCAGATCCTGAATTAATAAAAGAATATGCAAAAGTTTTATATGATCAAGCATTATTAATTGAAGGATTACCAATTGAAAATCCAATTGATTATTCAAATAAAGTAATAGATTTAATGATTAAAGCAGTTAAATAAAACGATCAATACGATCGTTTTTTTATACATACTTATTTTCTATTGTAGGAGATATAAATATTTTTATTGGTTCATCTTTTAATCCGTTATTTATTATCTCTATTATTTCCTCATCCTTTAATTTAATATCAAATGGTACTACCAAATCAAAGATTAAATTTGTATGAGTATCTCCAGTCACAATTCTAAAATCATGTAAGTGAGTATCTTTATTAATAGATCTAACAATGCTCTTAACTTTATCGTAATAATACTTTGTTTCTTTATCATCCATATTAATAGGATCAATATGAAAACTCATTAATATCCCTGTTTCCTCTTGAATCTTTTTTTCTATTAAATCTATTGCATCATGAGCTATTAATAAATCTTCATCACTTCTAACTTCAATATGAGCTGAACCAAAATGTTTTCCTGGACCATAATTATGTACCATTAAATCGTGATAACCTATAACCATTGGTTCATCGTTTATATGTTTTTTTATTATTTCTACAGTTTCTTTATCTAACCCTTGACCTAACAAATCATCAACTGTATCACTAATAATTTCAAAACCACTTTTTAATACAAAGATTGAAACAACAACACCCATAATCCCATCAATCATCAAATCACTAAATCCTGAAACTATAAGTGAAACAAGTGTTGCGCTAGTCGCAATAACATCATTCAAACTATCCTTAGAAGTCGCAAGCATTGCACTATTATTTAATTTGTTTCCTAACTTTTTATTAAAAGCACTCATCCATATTTTCATTAATATTGAAAATATTAAAACAATCATACTCACATAACTAAATTTAATCTTTGTTGGATTAATTAATTCTATAATAGAAGATTTAATTAACTCATATCCAACTAATAATATTATTATTGCCAATATTAAACTTAAAATATATTCCATCCTTCCATGACCAAAAGGATGTTCTTTATCTGCAGGTTTTGATGCTAGTTTATATCCAAATAAAGTAATTATTGAAGTGGCACAATCAGCTAAATTGTTAAAAGCATCAGAAGTAATAGAAATTGAATTAGATAGTGTTCCAACTATCAATTTAAAAATAAATAAGATTATATTACATGCAATACCTACAAAACTACTCAAAGTACCATATTTTTCTCTCACTTTTAAATCATTAATATTTTCACTATCTTTTATAAATTTAGTTACTAGAAATTGTGTCATATCTTACCTCATCATTATTGTAACAGTTTAAATATATTATCATATATTTAATTATAAAAGGCATAAATAATGAAGAAACTGATATAAAAACAATCCATTTACTTATAAAAGGTAATAATAAAATTAATATTAAAATACTTAAGTACATTATTAAAACTTTATAAAATATTCCTTCCAAATAGAAATCATTTCTTTTATATCTACTAAATAGTTGATTAGTTACAACTATATTGATACTTGTTACAAAAGTTAATCCATTAAATATATATTCCATTCTAAAAACATTAAATGTAATTATCATAAATAATATCATTACTAAATTAAAGATATTATTTTTAGTTTTATATAAATTATCTATATTCATAAAAATACCAACTATTAAATTAAATATTGATAAAAGTATTCCTGGATAAAACATCATATCAAAGATATATGCATATGAACCTATTGTTAAACCAAATATTAATAATGTGTATTGTCTTTTATTCATAGATAATTCCTCCTAGACAACAAAAATATACTACATATCAAATATTTGATTGTCCTAATTTTAGGCAAATGATATTATTTTAATATGAATAAAAACAGATTATTAAAATTATTAAATATTTTTATAAAATATACTGATGAAGAACATTTTTTATCAATGCAAGATATTATTACTTTATTAGAACAAGAAGACATATTTGTTTCTAGAAAAGCAATCTATGATGATATTAAAGTATTAAGAGAAAATGGTTATGATATAGAAATTATCAAAGGTAAACAAATGAAATATCACCTATTAAACCATACCTTTGATCTTATAGAAGCAAAGCTAATCTACGATTCAATTAATTCAATTAATTTTTTATCTTCTAAAACCACACAATCTCTTTCTAATAAATTGTTAGATACTATGAGTATTTATCAAAAAGAATCAATTATTAATTCTTCACTAAAAACAAATAGTAAATACAACAATGATAAAACTTTATATATTTTAAGTGATTTACAAAACGCAATTATTAATGCCTATCTTGTTAGTTTTAACTATTTTGATATAACTTTAGATAAACAAAAGAAATACAGATATAATAAAAAACAATATGAACTTTTGCCTTATGCATTAGTTTTAATACAACAAAGATATTATTGTATATTTTATTCACTACAACATAAGTCTTTCTCTAACTATAGAGTTGATAAAATAGATAATTTAACAATAAAAAATGAATCTTTAGAAAAGATGCCATTTAATTTAGAAGAATATTTATCTAAGTCATTTAAGATGTTTGCAGGAAAACCAGAAAATATTACAATACAGTTTCAAAATGAACTGTTAAATGTAGTTTTAGATGAGTTTGGATTAGATTTACTCATAATAGATAAATCAGATACTCATTTTACTATTAATATTACAACTACAATAACTGACAACTTTTTATCATGGATTTCTCAATTTAAAAACAAAGCAAAAATAATAGCACCTATTTCTATAATAGAGCGCTATAAACAACATTTAAAAGATATATTAAATACTTACATTTGATCTTCTAATTTCTTTTCAACAATTACCTTTATTTCTTCTACATATTGTATTAGTTCTTTAATTGAATCTTTATTATTAAAATCAAATTCTTTATTATAATTTTCAATTAAAAACTTTTCTTCACTATTTAAATTTTTCTTATTCAATACTTTTTTATATTTTCTATTTAACATTAAACTATCTAAAAAGCTTAATGTTTTATAATTTATACTAGATCTAAAATTATATAATTTAACACCTTTGAAAATTTCTTCTTTTACTTTATTTTTAAAATTATTTACTATATCTTCTTTATTTACATAAGGATCACTGTGACCACATGTAAATACAATAATTTCTTTATCTTTAATATTATAAAAATTATCAACGATAATATCTATTCCACTAATATCTCCTAAAAAAATTTCACCACCAAAAATAATTATTTCATAACTTGAAATTAAATGAAGGTTAACTCTACTTTTTGAGATTAAATCAGCTTTTAACTCATCCGCAATCCACTTTGCGTATGTTTTAGATCCTCCATACTTACAATCGTAAATAACAGCTATATATGACATATTATTCCCTTTCTATACTATAAGATTATAACAAAGCATAAATATTTTTCTAATATTTTGTGTTATATTATACGGGGAGGTTTCCTAATGAAAAGAATTTTGATATTTTGTTTATCAATATTATCTTGTTTTTTATTAGTTGCTTGCAATAAAGAAATTACAATTTCTCCACTAGAAGACAAGTATTATGGACATAGTGAGATTATTGAATTAAACGTTGAAACTTTCAATACTTTACTAGATAAAAAAGAATCTTTTGGAATATTTATATATCAGCCAATGTGCGCTGCTTCAATTGATTTTGAAAATATATTAAGTGATTTTTCATACAAACAACAAATTACATTTTATAAATTACAATTTAAAGATATGAAAGAAACACAATTAAGTAAACACATAGAATTCTGTCCATCATTTGTAATATATCAAGATGGAAAAATGGTTGATTACTTAGATGCAAGCTCTGATGATGATGTAGATTATTATTTAAGTGTAGATGGTTTTGAAAAATGGTTTTCTACATATATTGAATTAAGAACACCAGATTATATTGAAGAAGAAATTATAGAAGATATAGAAACTGATGTTGAAAAAGATAATAAATCTACTATAGATATAGATGATTTAACATATGATGAAAATAAAATAAATGTTTATTTATTTTATGGTGATGGATGTACTCATTGTGAAGATGAAATGGCTTATTTTGAAAGTATTGAAGAAGAATATGGAGATTTGTTTACATTAAATACTTTCGAGGTTTGGCATAATGAAAATAATGAACAAATATATAGAGAATTTTCTAAAATAATGAATGATGAAATCGGTGGAGTTCCTTATACTATTATTGGTGATAAATCATTTTCAGGGTTTGGAGCTCCATATGAAGATATGATTTTAGAAACAATTATATCTCAACACAAAAACAGTTATGATGTATACTTTAGTAATAACTAGGAGGAAAAATTATGAAGGACAAGAAAAACTTAATAATTATTATACTATTAGTAGCTTTATCAATAAGTATAGGTTTAAATATTAAAGGCTCAAATTCTAATGTTGAAGAACCTTTACCTAAACAAGAAAAATCAGAAGGTTTAAGAGGAGTTTATGACATTGATAAAAATATCAACGAAAAAACTATTGATAACTATTTAGGAAGATCTGACACTGTCTATGTTGACGTTAGAATGTTAGATGATCCAGCACCTTGGGAAAATAAAGGTGGAGAAAGAATGTTAACAGGATTTATTGAAGGTTTTGAAGTAATTCCTTATCCTTTCTTAACAGCATTTCCAGAAGAATATGTTAAACAAAAAGAAGATGAAAATGTAGTTGGTTTATATGTAGGTGATTCATTATTTCATATAGATGAAGCTGGTAATTATGTTGCTAACTATAAAGAGTCAATGGATATATTAGAGTTTATGTTTCCTAAGGATAAATATATATTTATAATTTGTGGTGCTGGAGGTTATGCAAACTTCACAAAACAAATGTTAGTCTCTTTAGGATGGGATAAAGAAAAAATATATAACATTGGTGGTTATTGGCACTATGAAGGCAATAAAGGAATAAGTACAGTTAATAACTATGGCGATGAAGTTAAATATGATTTTTGGAAAGTTAGTTATCATGATATAGACTTTGATAATTTAACACCGATAGAATAAAAAACTTATATATAAAACATAAGAATGGTTCTAATACAAGAATCATTCTTTTAATTTTACTTTTTTTAAATCTTATGATAATACATAATTAGAAAAGGAGATTTTTATGAGTAAACTTTTTTCTTCATATGAACATAAAAATATAAATATTAAAAATCGTCTTGTAATGCCACCTATGGCAACTTCAAAGTGCTTAGATGGAAAAGTTAATAAAGATCTTATTAACCACTATTTAGAAAAGTCTCACGGAGGTTACATTGGATTAATAATTATTGAACATAGCTATATATCTTTAGATGGAAAAGCAAGTAATGGTCAATTATCTATTTCAGATGATTCAGATATTGAAGGGCTTAAAATACTTGTAAAAAACATTCAAAAAAATGGTTCTAAAGTATATGCACAAATAAATCATGCAGGAATGCAAGCAAGACATGAAATTATTGGACAAAAAGCAATAGCTCCTAGTGCTGTTTTAAATCCACGATATCCAGATTATCCTATTCCAAAAGAAATGAATATTAACCAAATTAATAAAATAAAAAAGTATTTTGTTGATGGAGCTTTACGTGCTAAAAAAGCTAGTTTTGATGGTGTAGAAATTCATAGTGCTCATGGATATTTATTAAATCAATTTTATTCACCTTTAACTAATCAAAGAACAGATAATTATGGAGGTTCATTAAAAAATCGTTTACGCATTCATAATGAAATAATTGTTAGTATTAGAGAAGTTGTTGGTAAAGATTATCCTATAGTACTAAGATTAGGAGCTTGTGATTATATGGATGGTGGTAGTACCATTGATGATGCAGTTAAAGCAGCTAAAATTTTAGAATCTTCAGGGATTGATTTACTTGATATTAGTGGAGGTTTTATTGGATACATCATTCCTGGTGTAAATAAACAAGGTTATTTTAGTGATGTTTCTAACGCAATAAAAAAAGAAATTAACATTCCTATCTTACTTACAGGAGGAATAACTGACCCAGAATTTGCAAATAAGCTTTTAATAGATAATAAAGCTGATTTTATCGGTGTTGGAAGAGCTATTTTAAAAGATTCATTTTGGCCTAAAAAAGCTTATGAAACACTACAAAATAAAAGATAATTCTACGTAAATAAAAAGTATCTAGTTTTAACAAGATACTTTCTTACTTATAATGGCACCCCCTGCGAGAATCGAACTCACAACTAGCCCTTAGGAGGGGCTTGTTATATCCATTTAACTAAGGGGGCATATTAACCAAATTATTATACAGGTTTTATTTAGATTAATAAAGAATAAGGTGGAGATTATGTTCTCCACCTTTGATCTTCTGTATCTGCTAAGTTATTTGATTCTTTAGGACCACTACTTCCTGCTTTATAAATATAAACAGGTAAATTAGCTTCCTTATACTTCCTTTTTAATTCTTCAATAAATTTCCAACTAAGTTCTATTTGATTCCACTTACTAAACCAAGAATCATCACCTTCTAAACTAGCCAAAATCATTCGTTCATAGGCCTCAGGAGTATTTCGTCTAAAGATATCATCACAACTTTGGCAAAACTCCATCTTTGCTCTAGTAACACCAGATTCTTCACCAGGAGTTTTAATATTAAACTCAAGATAAACTCCCTCAGTAGGTTGAACCTTAATAATAAGAACATCTGGATCTATATCAGAAAATTTTCTTTTAAAATTAATCGCAACTTCAACTTCTCTATTATCACATTTTTTTCCTGTTCTAATAAAGAATGGTACATCTTTCCATCTATCATTATCAATGAATAATTTTAAAGCTGCATAAGTTTCCGTATCAGAACCAACTACTTCATAATCTTCATATTGACCTAAAATCATAGATTTAGAAACATCTTCAACAGGTCTTAAATCTTTTAAAACATTATATTGTTGTTCATGAATATTTCCTAAAGGATCATCCATAGCCACAATAGTAAGTATTTGTAATAAATGGTTTGTAACCATATCCATTAAGGCACCTGTTTCATCATAATAACTAACTCGTCCATCAATTCCCACTGTCTCTAAAGCTGAAATATGAATACTATCAATACTACTCTTATCCCAAACATTAGAAATCATATGATTATTTGTTCTAATAGTTAATATATTACGAACCATTTCCTTACCAAGATAATGATCAATTCTATAAATATTATCTTTACCAAATACTGAATCTAATCTTTTACTTAGATAAGCAGCATTTTCTAAAGAATCTCCAAAAGGTTTTTCTAAAATTATTTTTGGATTTTTTATACAATTAGTTTTCTCTATACCAACTGCGATTTCTTCAAAAAATGTAGGTGAAACCGCAAGATAAACTAAATGATTATCTATATCATTATTTTTATAATAATTATTTAGTACCTCAAAATCTTCTTCTTTGGTAAAATCCATTTTTAAATAATTTATATGGTCAAAAAATTCTAAAAGTTTTTCTTCAGTAACTTCTAATCTTGCAAATTTTTCAATCCAACTTCTAATGATATCTGTATAGTCCTTGTTGCTGTAGTCTCTTCTGCCTATAGCACAAATATCAAAATTATCTTTCAATAAACCTCTTGAAAATAAATTATATAAGGCAGGCATTAATTTTCGATAAGTTAAATCACCGGTAGAACCAAAGATAGTTATTCCTATCTTACTCACTTGCACCCCAATCATGGTGTTCAAAGCCTTCAGCACCTTTTCTTTGGAAAGTGTGAGCACCAAAGTAATCTCTTTGACCTTGAATTATATTAGCTCCTAATAGATCTGCAGATAAGCTATCAATGTAAATAAGCGCATTTGTAAATACAGGAAGTGGCAATCCAGCCTTTAATCCTTCAACTACTACACTTCTTAAATCTGCACTATTATCAACTACTTGTTTCTTAAATACAGGTAAAGTTAATATGTTATTAGTACCTTCTTCATAAGCACTCATTATATCTTGAAGTAATCTAGCTTGAATAATACATCCAGCTCTAAATACAGATGCTATATCTTTTAGATTTAAATTCCAATCATATCTATCAGATGCATTCTTATATAATCCAAATCCTTGAGCAAATGCAAGAGTCTTACCTAATGAATAAGCTTTTCTAATAACTTCTATATCAAGTTTTTCACCAGTTCCAACAGATATTTTCCCATTTAATAATTCTCTTAATTCAAACTCATTAGAATTAATTCTAGCTTGATAAGCTGCAGCTAATAAAGATGCATTATATTCTTGTGATAATGCTTCGATACTAGTCCATCTACCAGTACCCTTATTTCCAGCAACATCCACAATAATATCAATTAAGTCTTCATCACTCTTTGAATCTTTTTCTTTTAATACTATAGAAGTAATAGAAACTAAATAAGATTCAACTTCTGTTTTATTCCATTCATCTAATATTTCAGCAATTTCTCTATTACTATAACCATTATTCTTTAAAATCAAATATACTTCCGCAAGTAATTGCATATCCGCATATTCAATTCCATTGTGAACCATCTTTACATAATGTCCACTTCCCTTAGGACCAATATACTTACAGCATGCTTCACCATTATACTTTGCTGCTATTGACTCTAATATTTCACCAACATACCCATAAGATTCCTTATCTCCACCAGGCATGATACTAGGTCCCTTTAATGCCCCTTCTGATCCACCAGAAACACCAACTCCAAAGAAATTAATACCTAATTTATTAAGTTTTTCTTCTCTAGCATTAGTATCTTTAAAGAATGAATTTCCTCCATCCATGACAATATCTCCCTTATCTAATAAAGGAATTAATTCATCAATAACACTATCAACTGGAGCTCCTGCAGGAACCATCATAAAAATCTTTCTAGGAACACTTAAAGAATTTACAAAATCTTCAATCTTTTCAAAACCTCTGAATGCAGGAATGTTTTCTGCCATTAACTCTTGTGTTCTGTCGTAAGTATTGTTGTATCCAGATACCTTGTATCCGTTATTCAACATGTTTTTTGCAATGTTTTTACCCATTACTCCTAATCCAATTACACCAATATCACTCATTTTTTATCTCCTCCATTATTATCGCAATACCTTCTGGTAATTTAACAACACTTTCAATTTTATCCATTAAACCATCCTTTAATGAAATTGAAACTAAATTATTACTCAATCTATTTGCTATAATTAAACACCCCTTTTCTAAAATAAAATCTCTTGGATGCAATCCTTCGCTACTAAACACTTGCAATAATTTAACATTTTCATTATCAACACCAACTACAGATATTACATCTTCTGTTCTTGTTGATACATATATAAACTTATAATCATCACTTATTCTAATAGCACTACTATCTTTTACAAATGATTTACCTTCTAATAAATTAATAGAATTTACAACTTCTAATAATTCCATATCAACTACATATAACTTATTACTTAATTCACCAACAACATATAAATATCTTTTATCCTTAGAAAATACTCCATGTCTTGGTCCACTACCTTCTTCAAATTCTATAGAACCAATAATTTTATAGTCCTCTCCTATTATTATAACCTTATTTAAGAACAAACAAGGAATTAAATAATTATCTTTATAAAATAAAACTTGGTGAGCACCTGCTTTTTCTTTAATTAATGTTTTATTAACTAAAGACAGCTTATTATTTTCAAATTTAATAACACTAAAAGTTCCTTCATGATAATTAGTTGTATATAAGTAATCACCTTTAGCTTCAATATAACAAGAAGTAACATCTTCATAAACTAATCTATCTAACTCATTTCCTTCTTTATCAAATAAACTAACACCAGAACCTTTATCATAATCAGCTACCGCAACAATATAATCACCTTTAAAAGCTAGATATTTAGGATTATCAATCTTAGAAAATAACTTTACATTACTGATAATTTTTCCATCAAAATCAAATGAATATATTCCTTCACTTGTTTTACTAGTATAAGTTCCTACATATCCTTTATATTTCACAAGTTCCTCCCTTCATATAAACTATAAAAATTCACTTTATATTTAATTTAACATAACAAACTTAATAAATAGATTGATATGACTCAAAATCAATATTTAAATCAAAAGATATTGCTTCATTTAATGTAATTTCCTCACTAACTAAAACACTATTATCTTTATATTTAATTTCTCCACTTACTACTACGTTTTTTAAAATAGAGTTTTCAAGTATATATGAAATATTAACACTACCACTATTATAATCAGGCTCTTCTATATACATATCATTTTTATAATAAACATCATTAAAATATTCTAATATTCCAGAATCATTTAAAATTAATTCTATCGAATCATCACTAACAATCATCTCTTTAATTCCTGTATAAGAAATATTCACAAAATCTGTATGTAAATATTTCCCAACCATTTTTGTATATGCATTCAATAATACTTTCTTATAATATTTTTCATTATTACTTTCAATATAATTTATATTATCAACATAATAACTATCATAAACTTCATCATCTTCTACATATAAATGATAAACAAAGTCATTATATCCTCTTTCTAATACATCTAAATTAGCTTTAACACTATATTTATTATCATTTATTTCAATATTAAAATTTCTTTCTATACTCTTTACACTATCAAAATTTAGTTGTTTATTTATTTCTAAATAATAATTATAGTCATCAATAGATATATCTCTTTTATCAATTAAAGAACATCCACTTATTAATAACATTATAAATAATATTTTTATTACTTTCATATAGACATTTTACCATTAAAAATATTGACTTTAAATTAAACATAATAAACCTTATACTAAAAACATGAAAAAAATTATAACTTTTATATTAATATTAGTATTTTTATCATTTTCATATTCTAAAAGTTATTATCAAAATGTAAGATTTACTAGTTATCACCCTAATGATAAAACTGGCAGTACTAAATGTACTGCCAGTGGATATTGTACAAAACATTTTGATATACACAAAGAAGGTTTTTATACTTTTAACAACAAAGTTGTAATTGCGACTGCAAATAAAAATTGTACAAAATCAAAAACTGGAGTATGTGCTAATTACAACTCTTTACCCAAAGGTTATCATGAATATGATTTATATGATGAACTAGATATTTATTTTAATAATAAAGAATATAAAGCAATCGTTTTAGATATTTGTGGAGCTTGTTATTGGGAAGAAGAATATCAAAGATATGATATATTTGTTCCAAATAAAACTAATATTATAGACACATTAGGAACTGTATTAATAAAAGAGAAGTATCATTACTTTCCTATATTTATGTCATTAATATTATTTATTATTCTATTAATTCAATTAAACATTATTAATATTAATAAAATAATAAAAATACTTCGTAAAAAAAGGATTTAATTATCTAAATCCTTAAAATCATTTGTATTAAGCATTTTCTTAATTAACTCTTCATAAGTAGTTCCTTTTAAAAACTTCAATGCTTTTTCTAAATGTTTTCTAACATTTTTTTCATCATTTTGATAATAATAACTTTGAGCTGCTTTATAAAAATATGTACCAGCTATCATTGTTTCACCAGCTTCTTCACCCTTTTTAGCAAGATCTTTTGCATATTTTCCATCTTTTTCAAGTAAAGCAATAATATATTCTACTTCAGTTAAAGCATTATCATAACTTTCAGGTGATTTTGCTTTTATTTTTGTTCTTACATCTTTCATTTTTTCAAAAGATTCTTTAACTTTTTCAACATTCTTTTTATTTGCATAGTATGTAACTTCTTTTTGATGAACAATGTATTGATCACCTAATCTTTTATTAACTTTATTTAATGAATCAAATAAATCTTCAAGTTCTTTATCTTTATTAAGCATCATATATGGATCTATCTTCATCATTTCTCTAAGATTCTTAGGAAAGAAAATAGTACTAGGAAACTTTTCTAAATCTTCAAGATATTTTTCTGCATCATTATTTAAATATAAAGTCTCTGAAAGATATATAAAATGTTTTTTATAAAAATATAGATATGCTACATAAGTAGCAATCATAAAAACTAATGAACCAATAAAATATTGCCAAAACATATTTTTACACTCCTAATTTCTAGACTCAGCACTAATTACATCAAAACCAGCTTCAATTAATACATTCTTCATTTCTTCAGTATTATCATCTTTTGCGATTATTATAATTTCAATACTTCTAGGACCATAATAAGTAGAAATATTTGTAATATTTATTTTTCTATCCGCAAAACACTTAGAAATTTTATACATTAAACCATAAGTATCTTCTTCTATATTAACAACATATCTAGAACCCTTAACGTTATAGCCTAACAAATTAACAAATGCATCAAAAATATCATTATCAGTAATAATACCAATAACCTTATCATTTTCAACTACAGGTAAACAACCAATCGAATGAGCTCTCATTAAAGCAGCTGCCTCTTCAAGCCACGCATCTGGAGAAATAGTCTTTACATTTTTAATCATTATATCTTCTACTGGAGTCTTAGAAAGTAAATAATTAAGTTCATGTATAGATAAACTTGTAGCTTTACTAGGAGAACTTTCAGTAATAGTACCCTCAGTAATCAAACCAATAAGCTTACCTTTAGAATCAACTACAGGCAATCTATGAAACTCATTTTGATTCATAATGTCTAATGCGACAGAAACTTTTGTATCCTTATTTATACAATAAGGATTAACAGTCATAGTATCTCTTACATACATAATAATTAACCTCCTAAATAAGCTTTCTTAACATCTGGACTATTAGCCAACTCATGACCAAGACCACTAAGTACAATTTTGCCATTCTCTAATACATAAGCATGGTTTGCAATACCTAATGCCATCTTTGCATTTTGTTCAACTAATAATATTGTTGTCCCTTGTTTATTTATATCAATTATAATTTTGAATATTTCTTTTACAAGAAGAGGTGATAGACCCATACTAGGCTCATCTAATAATAGAATCTTTGGCCTAGCCATTAAAGCTCTACCCATTGCAAGCATTTGCTGTTCTCCACCAGATAATGTTTCCGCATTTTGTTTAATTCTTTCCTTTAATCTAGGAAATCTTTCAAAAACACTTTCTAAATCCTTATGAATTCCATCTTTATCACTTCTAAGATAAGCACCCATATAAAGATTTTCTTCAACACTCATTCCTTTAAATATTCTTCTACCTTCAGGAACTTGTGTTACACCATAAGAAACAATATCTTTAGCGCTTCTTTTTGTAATATCATTATCTTCAAAAATAATTGATCCACTTGTTGATTTAATTATACCACTTATACTATGTAGAAGTGTTGTCTTACCAGCACCATTAGCACCAATCAAAGAAACAATTTCACCTTGTTTAACTTCTAAAGAAACTCCTTTAAGAGCATGAATTACACCATAATGTACATTTAAATCTTCAATCTTTAACATTATTAATCCTCCCCTAAATAAGCTTCTATAACTTTCTTGTTATTTTTAATACTATCTGGATCTCCAGAAGCAATTAATTTTCCATAATCTAAAACATATATTCTCTCACAAACATTCATAACTAAAGACATATCATGTTCTATTAAAATAATTGTAAGATTAAAATCATCTTTAATTTTACGAATTAAATCAGTTAATTCTTGTGTTTCAATAGGATTCATACCAGCCGCAGGCTCATCCAAAAATAACACTCTAGGATTAGTGGCCAATGCTCTAGCAATCTCCAACTTTCTTTGTTCACCATAAGGAAGATTCTTTGCTAGTTCATCTTTTTTATCAACTAGATTTACAACTTCTAATAATTTTAAAGCTTCCTCATGAACTCTTTTTTCTTCACTATAATATTTAGGAAATCTAAATATTGCGGTTAATACACCATAATTAATATTTTGATTCATTCCAACTTTAATATTATCTAAAACAGTTAATTCTTTAAATAGTCTTATATTTTGAAATGTTCTACCAATTCCAAAATTAGTAATTGTATATGGCTTTAAACCACCAATACTTTTTAAATTACCATCAACTAATAATTCTATAGTACCTTCACTAGGTTCATAAACTCCTGTAAGTAAATTAAATAGTGTGGTTTTTCCAGCACCATTTGGACCAATTAATCCAACTAGTTCATTTTTTTTGATTTCTAAACTAACATTACTAACAGCCGCAAGTCCACCAAAGTTTCTTGTAAGATTTTTTGTCTGAAGTACAATCATTGTCTTACCTCCTTTTTAGCAAACTTATCAAAAAGTTTTGAAAATTTAAATTCATATTTTCCTAATAAACCTTGAGGTCTAAATATCATTATTAATACAAGTAAAGCACCATAAATAATAGTTCTAATATCCGCAAAAGACTGTAAACTTGTATTTAAAACACTTATTAATAAAGCTGAAACAAATGAACCTGTAAAGCTTCCCATACCACCAAATACAACAATAACTAATATATCAATAGACTTGTTAAAAGAGAATATTTCTGGTTTTATAACATAAAAACTTGTTGCATATAAAGTTCCTGCAATAGATGCAAAAATAGCACCTACCACAAAAGCCATTATTTTATATTTAGTAGTATTAATTCCCATAGTTTCAGAAGCAATCTCATCTTCTCTTACAGAAATACAAGCTCTACCATAAGCACTATATGTAAAGCTAACAATCACTATAGTACTAATAACTAAAAACACAAATACAACAGGCCAATCAATTAGTTTAGGTAAAACTAAACCAGCAGCACCATTTGTAATTTTCATGTTTTGAATAACTATTCTAATTATTTCACCAAATCCTAAAGTAGCTATTGCAAGATAGTCTCCTTTTAATCTTAAAGTTGGAGTAGCTACAATTAAAGCTACAACAATACTAATTAATATTCCAACTAGCATTCCTATATAAACTGATGAAGGAGCTCCATCCATCATCTTAACTATAACTCCAGCTGAATATGCACCTATAGACATAAATCCTGCATGTCCAAGTGAAAATTGTCCTGTAATACCAATAATTAAATTTAAACTGATTGCCAATATAATATTAATTCCTATTGTAAGCATAACAGTCTGATAAATCTTATTAATTACACCAGCTGAAATTAAAACATTAATAAGTAAATAAGATCCTATAATAACTAATAACCATGCAAGATTAGTTTTTGTAAATTGATTTTTTCTCATAATTTACACCTTCTCCCTTACATTTTTACCAAGTAAACCAGCTGGTTTAACAACTAATATAATAATTAATATTACATAAACAACAGCATCCTTATATAAAGAACTACCATATCCACTAACTAACGCTTCAGTAACACCTATCAAAATTCCCCCAAGCATTGCTCCAGGAATTATTCCAATCCCACCAAAAACAGCCGCAATAAAAGCCTTAACTCCAGGAACAAGACCCATAAGCGGATTAATAGAATTATAATAAATACCTACTAATACTCCAGCTGCACCAGCTAAAGCACTACCTAAAGCAAATGTAAATGAAATAGTTTGATCAACATTAACACCCATTAATCTAGCTGCATCTGTATCTACAGAAACAGCCCTCATTGCTCTACCAATTTTTGTTTTTGTAACAACAAACTGTAATCCAATCATTAATAAAACTGTAACAACAAGAATGAAAATTTGTTGATATGTAATAACTACACCACTAATATTTAAATTACCTTTAGGCAATAAGTTAGGAAAAGCTCTAGGATTAGTACCCATTACTTTTTGAGTACTAGCCTCTATAAAATAACTAACTCCTATTGCAGTTATTAATGCAGTAATCCTTGTAGCATTTCTTAATGGCTTGTATGCAATCATCTCAATAACAACACCTATTATTGAACATGTAATCATTGCAACAATAAGAGTAGGAATAAAACCCATTCCTGTCTTAGTCGCAAAAACAAAGCCAATATATGCACCTAGCATATAGATATCCCCATGTGCAAAATTAATTAATTTAATAATTCCATAAACCATGGTATATCCTAAAGCAATCAATGCATAAATGCTACCAAGTGATATTCCATTTATTAATTGCTGCATAAACTGAATCACAAATATACCCCCTTCAAGTATAAAATAGGAGAAAGTTAATCCCTTCTCCTATTGTATCTTATTTTTGATAGTTTTGACTATTGTGGACTAACAGAATCTGCACTAGATTGTACACCATCAACTAGTTTAACAACTAAAACAGATTTAATTGGAGTGTGAGTATCATCAAATGTAAAGTCTCCTGTAACTCCATTAAAGTTAATTCCTTTAACAGCAGCTTGTAATGCAGCAGCATCAGCACTTCCTACTTCTTCAACAGCTTGAATTAATAAGTTAGTTGCATCAAATGCTAGAGCAGCAAACATTGCAGGCTCTTCATTGTATTCAACCTTATATGCATCAATAAACGCTTGTAATTTTTCAGAAGCATCAACAGCTGTATAAGCAGTTGTATAATAAACATCATTTAAGTTTTCAGCACCAGCTAATTCAATTAATGATTCTGAATCAAATCCGTCAGCACCTAAGATAACTTTGTCGATACCCATTTCTTTTGCTTGTTTAATAATTAAACCAGCTTCATTGTAGTATCCAGCAATGTAAAGTACATCAAATTCCATGCTGTTAATATTTGTTAATACAGCAGAGAAATCAGTATCACCAGCTGTGTAGTATTCAGTAGCAACAATTTCGCCACCAAGTTTAGTAAATTGAGTATCAAATGCTTCAATTAATCCTTTTGAATAATCACTAGCTGAATCTCCGTAAATAACAGCTTTACTTGCAGCTAATGTATCTGTAGCATATTGTGCCATAGCAGCACCTTGGTATGAGTCTTCAAAGCAAACTCTGAAGATATACTCATAAACATCACTATCAGCATTGTTTGGATCAACTAATGTAATGTTATTTTGAGTAGCTGATGGTGAAACAACAATAACCTGAGAATCATTTGAGATTTGGTATGTTGCAGCACTTGCACCAGAAGTTGCAGGTCCAACTACTCCTATTACACCTTCACTAGCAAGTGTAGTTGCAATAGTAACTGCTTCACTTGAATCTGATTTGTTGTCATATTCTACGCCAACATATTTTTCATAACCAGCAGCTTCGTTTGCTAATTTAATTGCTAATTTTGAACCTTTGTTTTCAGCAACACCATAGTCAGCGACTGCTCCAGTTAATTCATAGTGAAGACCGATTTTGTAAGTTTCTTGTCCTTCTGCAGCTGGAGTATCTGTTTCTCCTTGCTCAGTAGTACCAGTAGATGATGTGCTTGGTGAGCACGCAGCCAATGAAGCAACTAAGATAAGAGCTAACATCGACTTAATCATTTTCTTTAAATTCATATCTTTCTCCTCGTCTATATAACATTTTTAAATGTATTAATCTATTATAGAAAAATACAATGATAATTGCAAGAAATATGTGAAAGTTTTACAATCCTTGAAAACACTTTCATATTGTTTTCATTAAACTATTTCTTTGTCTTCAATTTCTTTTTGTAATTTCATTAAAAGTTCTTCAACTGTTATTGTTTCTTGCTCTTTTTTTCCAAAACGTCTAACATTAACTGTTTGATTTTCAGCTTCTTTATCACCCAATACTAATTGTACAGGTATCTTATTTGTCTGAGCTTCTCTTATTCGATAGCCTAGTTTTTCATTTCTTGAATCAAGCTTAACTCGCATATTTAATCCCCTTAACTTTTCTTCTATATATAATGCATAATCTAAATGTTTTTCATGATGAACAGGCACAATAGCAACTTGTGTAGGTGCCAACCATAAAGGCATAGCCCCTTTAAATTCTTCTAATATAAATGCCACAAATCTTTCAAATGTTCCAAGTATTGCTCTATGAATTACTACCGGAGTCTCTTTTTCCCCATTTTCATTTATATAAGTTAATTCAAATTGTCTAGGTAACAAGAAATCTAATTGACATGTTGATAATGTTAATTCATGTCCTAATGCTGTTTTTATTTGAACATCCAATTTAGGACCATAAAATGCAGCTTCATCTTCTGCTTCATAATAATCAATATTTAATTCATTTAATATCGATCTTAATGAATCTTCCGCTAAATCCCACATTTCATCATCATCAAAGTATTTTTCTTTATTCTCTTTACCTCTTAAAGATAATCTAAATTCATAATCTGTAATATTAAAGTCATCATAAACATCTAATATTAAATCAACAACATCTTTAACTTCATCTTTAATTTGATCTGGTCTTACAAATAAGTGAGCATCGTTTTGACACATTCCTCTAACTCTTTCTAACCCAGTTACAGCTCCACTAGCCTCATATCTAAAGTCATGTCCCAACTCACCAATTCTAATAGGTAAATCCCTATAAGAATGTAAACCATTTTTATATAACAACATATGATGAGGACAGTTCATTGGTCTAAGTACAACCTCTTCTCTATCCATTTTCATTACTGGATACATATTATCCTTATAATGATCCCAATGTCCTGATATCTTATATAATTCAGTATTTGCAAGAATTGGAGTATATACGTGTTGATATCCTCTTTCTAACTCTTTATCTACTATATATCTTTCAAGTTCTCTTCTAATTGTAGAACCATTTGGTAACCATAAAGGAAGTCCAGGTCCAACTAAACTAGAAGTCATAAAGATATCTAATTCTTTACCTAATTTTCTATGATCCCTTTCTTTTCTTTCTTCAAGCATTTGTAAGTGCTTATCTAGCTCTTCTTTAGTGTCAAAACAAATACCATAGATTCTTTGTAACATCTTATTATTAGCATCACCCTTCCAATAAGCTCCGCTAAATTTAATAAGTTTAAAATATTTTAATTCTTTTACAGTCTCAACATGAGGACCTCTACATAAATCTGTAAAATCTCCTTGAGTATAAACAGAAATAATTTCGCTATCTTCCATATTATTAATTAAATCTATCTTATATGGATCATCCTTAAATCTTTCTAAAGCTTCTTCTCTAGTTAGTTCATTTCTAACAATTCTTTTTCCGTCTTTAGAAAGTTTTTTCATTTCTTTTTCAATCTTTAATAAATCATCCTCAGTCAAAACATCGTCTTTTAAATCAATATCATAATAAAATCCTTCTTCAATAACAGGACCTACCCAAAATAAAGCTTTTGGAAATACACGTTTAACTGCCTGTGCCATTAAGTGTGCACAACTATGATTTAATACACTTAATCTTTCATTTTCTTTTATATTCACAAAATCCCTCCCTAGAAATAAAAAAACATCCTGTAAAGGACGTCTTATTAACGCGGTACCACCTTAATTCATCATAAATGATGCTCTCATATAGATAACGGTACTACCCGACAGTTTTTTATACTGTAACTCACAAGTAGTAATCATATTAAATGTTAATTGATTTTCACCAAACATCAACTCTCTATATAACATATTAATATAATCGTGTCTTGATCAATGTTTATGCATATTTTATATACAACAAAACTCGTATAATGTCAATGATAGAATTAGTAAGCAAGGTTATAAATTTCTAAAATTTGTTCTTTATTATATTTAGATATAGCTCCAACATAACCCATATCACCTATAGCCATTTCAGCAAGTTCATCTAACAAGTTTTTATCCACATTTATTTCTGATAACCTAGTTGGTAAATTCATTGACTTAATCCAACTTTCAAAATTTTCTATACCTTCTAATATAGCTTTTTCTTTGTCTTCTTTACAATTTAATGAAAAGCAACTGTCAAACAATTTATAATATTCATCTATATTAGATTTATAACTATATTTAAACCAAGCGATAGTCATTATTCCTAAAATTCTACCATGAGTGTCATTGTAATATGATGTAATTGGTTTTTCCATATTATGAACAACCCAATCAGAATTAGTAGTAATTATATATGGATATCCTCCCATTGGAAGCATTGAAGAAAGCCAAAGATTACTTAATGCATTTACATCTAATCCATCCTTTACTACATTTTTTGTAGCTGTGATTACTGATTTTATAATTCCTTCAATTACATTTTTCATTAAATAAGCATTTTTGGTATCAGTAAAATAAGCTTCTAAACAATGAGAAACTATATCAACAGCACCAGAATACACTTGTTTTTTAGGTAAAGTTAAACCTAAATTTGGATCAATACAAACAAAATCAAATCTCAATTTATCATTTGCATACATTTTTTTAATATCCGATTCATAATCAACATCGTTTACTACCATTGAAACATTACTTACTTCACTTCCTGTAGCAGGAGCAGTAGTAATTGCACCATGAGGCAACACATCATAATCTATATTTTGATAAGGATAATGATTTTTATAATCTTGATTATTATAAGCTGCAGAAATAAATTTTACTGCATCCATTGTCGAACCGCCACCTATAGCTAAAACAAAACCAATATTATATCTATTTATTATTTTTATCGAATAATTAGTATCTGACAATCTTGGATTAGCTTTTACATTTGGTGTTGTATACACATCTAAATTAGCTTTTAAACATAAATCTCTAACTCTTGAAAGTAATGGTTTTGCAAAATCATCACTAGAAGTAACTAATAAAACATTATCGCTGTAATTACTAATAATTTCACCAATGTTATCCCACCAATTATCACCAAAGAATATTTTAGTTTTGGGATTAAAACAAACATTATTAAACATAAAAAGACACCTCCTATTTATATTATATGTATATTTTTTATTCAATTTAAAACAATCAATGTCTTTAATTAAAACAAAAAATATTTTTATTGTTGCAAAAAGTTAGCAAATCATATTAGTTAAAAATTACACAAAATCTATTTGTATAAATACACCTTTTTCAAACAAGATGTCCTTAATAAAAAAGACAAGAAAACACAATGTAAGCGCTTTATTTAGTGGTATATTATAATTGAGCTATTTAATTAAATGGTGTTGACAATGATAAATAACAGACAAAGATTATTAATTAAATATTTGATACGGGAAAGTGATTACAAACCTATGAAATACTTTTCTGAGTTGGTAAATGTAAGTGTTAAAACTCTTTCCAGAGATTTAAAGTGCATTTCATCTTTTTTGGCGGACTATAATGTTTCAATAGAAACAAAAAGGTCAAAAGGAATCAAACTTTCCCTAAGTTCAGCAAAAGGTCTTGATGTTGTAAATTACTTACAAGCTAATGAAAACCTAACAAAGAATTCCGAAAAAGATTCATTTAACATTTTTGGTAAAGACTCAAGGAGAATGGATTTACTGTTTCATCTATTAACAAACAACAATTCTAGAATATCCTTTAAAAACTTAGGAAAAAGATATTTTATAAGTAGGTCTAGCATTGAAAATGATTTAGTGCACATTGAAGGTTTTTTAAACGATTATGATTTAGAAATTTCTCAAAATAGAAGAGGAATCACAATAGTAGGAATAGAACCAAAAATTAGAGAAATTATTGTCGATATATTAATGTTCTTAGTTGATTCAAAATCTAGATATAGTCACTTTAAAAATCTGGTAATGTCTCAAGATGTTAATTCTTTGCTTACAAGATTTACATTTGATGAAATAGCTAAAATATTCAATACAAAAACAGTTACTACTTTTTCTGAAATAATTGAAAAAATAGAAATTGAAATCAAATATAAACTTGATGAACCAGAATACATATTTGTTCTATGTTCATTTCTTGTATCGTATTATAGAATGAAAAATCAACACTACATAAAGGATATAGAAATTAATCCTTATATTAATTCAAATATAATCAAATCACTAAGTGAAGACATTATTAACAAAATTGATATTCCAAATGATTTCAAAAAATATGAAGCCTCAAACATAAATAATATATTATTATCTACAGGCTTATTAAACACAAATTCAAGTTGCAAAAAATCTAAAAAAGAAATTGATACATTATTGAAAATCATTGATGAATATACTTTTGAAATTAGTCATGTATCAAACCGCGATATAAAGCAATCAGTTTATTTAAAAGAAGAATTACTTAATTACTTTATTCCGTTAAGTAATAGAATTAAATTCAAAAGTCAACTTAGAAACAGTGAAGTTAAAAAATTAAAAGAAGAATATCTTCCTTTATTTATAACAAGTGAATTTTTATTAAAAAGGATTTTTGAAAAATATGAATTTGGACAAATAAACATTTATGAAATTAGTAATATTATGCTTTATGTTCAAAATATTCTTGAAAACTTAAAATATAGATTTAATGTTCTTGTTGTTAGTAATTGTAGTTATGTAATTACTCAATTATTAATTACAAAGCTAACTAATCATTATATTAACTGGAACATAATTGATACTGTTACTTATAGTGATTTAAAAACAAGTAATTATGATGGAGTAGATCTAATAATTTCTACAACATTACTTAATGATAAAGACTTAGATATACCATACTTCTATGTTGATGCACTATTAATAGAAAAAGACATGGAATGGTTAGACATATCTATAGATAAATTGAATTATAGTAGGGATTTCATAAACAACAAAACAGATTTAAAAAAATACTTTATTATGCTTATTTATTTAGGTATTCAAATTGAATTTGATGATGATTATAGTTTGAATTTGAATGACAAAGATTTAATTCAATCTAAAATAAGTAATTATTCTATAAAGGTACATAAAAGAAATAAAAGTAAAATTACATTTTATAAAAGAAACAATAATTTAGCTATTCATTTTGTATTTAATGCTGACCAACAAAAAATGTTTATGAGAATTTTATATAAGTGTGTAAATTTATTAAGCAAAACTACTGCAAATGAGTTAAAGACAATTATAAATAATATAAAAATAAAGGAGATTTAAATGTTTGATATTATCGTAATCAGTCACGGAAGTTTTAGTTGTTCTTTACTAGAAACAGCTGAATTAATAGCTGGAAAACAATCAAATGTTAAAACGTTGGGTGTGGATTTAGGCTGTAATTTAGATGAAGTAAAGAATGAACTAATTGCTTATTTAACAGAATCTAAAAATAATAACAGAGATGTATTAGTTCTTTCAGATTTGTTTTTTGGAAGTCCATTTACATTAGTATGTTCTCTTATGGAAGATTTTGAATTTAAACATTACAGTGGCATAAACTTACCAACTTTTCTTGAGATTCTAACTCAAAGACATTGTCTAAGTCTAGATGAGATTCTAGAAAATTTACTAATAATCGCACAATCATCAATAATAGATGTTAACAGTTATTTTTGTGAAGAGGGGGTGTAATATTTGAAAAATATATCGTTAGTTAGAATTGATGACAGACTGATTCACGGACAAGTTATAACGGCATGGGTAAAAGTATTTCCTGTTACTAAAATTTTAATAATTGATAATGAACTTGCAGGAAATAGGCTTATGAGCAGAATTTACAGGGCCGCTGCACCAATTGGTATTGAAGTTCTAATAAAAAATGAGGAAGATTCTATTAACTTCATTAAAGAGCCTCCACTAAAAAATGAAGAAATCATGATTTTAGTGAAAACTCCACAAGTTATAGAAAGATTAACTCAAAATGAAATACCAATATCAAAAATAGTTTTAGGTGGTATGGGAGCAAGGGATGATAGAAAACGATTCAATAGAAATATCTCAGTAAATCAAGAAGAAGAAGATTGCTTAAAGAGAATGCTAAATAATAATATTTCTATTGTATATCAACTTGTACCATTAGAAACACCTATGGACTTAAATAACATAATAAAATAAAAGGAGGATAAAACTATATGAGTATTATTCAAGCTGCACTAATTGCATCAATCTATTATCTTGGTAATGCTACTTGGTTACTTGGAGTTGGATATTACACTGCATACAGACCACTAGTTGCTGGATTTTTAGTTGGTTTAATTTTAGGTGATCCTGTAACTGGAACATTAGTAGGTGCATCAATCAACTTAATGTACCTAGGATTTATTTCAGCTGGTGGAGCTTTACCAGGAGATCCATGTTTAGCAGGGGTTGTTGGAACTTCTCTTGCAATTTCAGGAGGGTTAGCAACAGAAGCTGCTGTAGCTACTGCAGTTCCATTAGGTCTACTTGGTGGAATTATATGGGTTGGAAAAATGACCATAAACACTACCTTTGTAAGACTTTCTGAAAAGATTGCTGCAAAAGGTGATGCAAACAAAATTTGGATTTCTGTTTATGGATTACCACAATTATTACTATTTGCAATGTCATGGGTACCTGCATTTATAATGGTTTACTATGGTGGTCAATACATTCAAGGAATTCTTAATTTTATAGGAGCAAACGTTTTAGGTATATTAGGTACGATTGGTGGTATGATGCCTGCACTAGGTATTGCATTAACATTACAATCTGTATATAAAGGCGAATCTAAAATATTCTTCTATCTAGGCTTCTTACTAATCCAATTCTTTGGATTAAATATGATTTCTATGGGATTCTTATCGCTTGCTGCAACAATAATTTACATGCAATTAAGAAAAGAAGATGAAGTCTATGAAGATGATTCATATGAATCTGAAATTGATGATGAACATTCAAGATATGCATTGCTTGATAAAGCAACTGTAAAAAAATCTTGGTTTAACTGGATGATGTTCTCACATTCTTGCTATAACTATGAAAGAATGCAAGGTCAAGGAGTATTACAAGCAATGGTTCCAATTGTAAACAAACTATATCCTAATGACAGAGAAAAAAGAGCTGAAACATTATTAAATGAAATGAAGTTTTTCAATACAGAACCAAACGTAGGAGCTTGTATTATCGGACTAGCAGTTTCATTAGAAGAAAAGAAAGCACAAGGTGCGGAAGAAATAACTAACGACACAATTACATCTATCAAATCAAGTTTAATGGGTCCTCTTGCAGGTATTGGAGACACTATTACTCAAGGTGTTATTACTCCAATATTAATATCAATGGGTGTAAGTATTGCTCTTGATGGTGGAGGAAATATTGCTGGACCTATTGTTTATATCATATCAATAGCTACTGCAATTATCGGAATTTCATATATTAGTTTTAAACTAGGATATGAAAAAGGTTCTGATGCAATATTAGAAATTTTAGAAAGTGGAAAAATTAATAAAGTAATTCTAGGTGCATCAATAATGGGTTGTATGGTTCTTGGAGCTTTAGTTGGAAACTATGTAAAAATTTCAACCTCTATATTAATTCCTATGGGAACTGGTGCTGAACCATTAAGTTTACAAACAGGTTTCTTTGATAAAATACTACCTGGTTTATTACCATTATTATTGACATTATTAAATTTAAAAATGCTAGAAAAAGGATGGTCTAGTGTAAAAGTTCTATTAGCAATTATAGCAATAGGTGCTATAGGCGGAATATTAGGCATATTAGCATAAATTATAAATATAAATAAGGAGGAGATTATATAGTGAGTAATGAAAAAATGAAAGTCATAGCGGTTACTGAAGTTGGAAAGGTTGAGACTTTAATTGTTGATAAACCAAAACCAGGACCAAAGAAAATTTTGATTAACATTAAAGCATGCGCTCTTTGCACATTTGATCAAAGAATGTATTCAGGCGTAGTAAAGATTCCATTTCCTTTTGTAGGTGGACATGAAGTTGTTGCAGAAATTGCAGAATTAGGAGAAGGATTAGATCCAGCAAGATATCCTATTGGTCAAAAAGTTGCAGTACGATTATTGAATTCATGTGGAGAATGTTATTATTGCAGACATAATGCCCCAAACTTGTGTGAAAGAACTAATGAAAGAGATAGCATTGTTTCTGCAATACCTGGTACAGGTGGTTTAAATGAATATTTAATTGTTGAACCTAAAATATTATGGAAACTACCAAATGATTTACCAAATGAAATTGGTGTGTTCTCTGAACCTCTAGCATGTGTAGCTAATAGCTTCAATCATGGACTTCCTCAAATGGGAGATGATGTTGTAGTTATTGGTGGAGGTATCATGGGTATGCTTCACATTATGTTAGCTAAAAAAATGGGTTGTAGAGTAATTCTAAGTGAACCTAACAAAGAAAGAAGAGAATTAGGTTTAGAACTAGGTGCAGATATAGTTATTGACCCTAGTGAAGTTGATCCTGTTGAAGAAATCAAAAAAATTACAAATGGAATTGGTGCTGAAGTAATCTTTAATACTACTGCAGTATCAAGTGTTGCTAAACAAGCAGTAGATATGGTTGCTAAACTTGGAAGAGTTGTAATGTATAGTTCACAACATCCAGATATTCCTTTTGATATAAGTGCAAATTGGCTTCATAATTCTGAATCAATTGTTACTGGTGCAGTAAGCCCAAGTATCTTATCTTTTGAACAAGCAGTTAAGCTTCTTTCAAAGAGAATTATTTACCCAGATAAACTAATATCTAATGTATATAGTGCTGATCAAGCAAACGAGGCTTATCAAGAAGCATTAAAACCAGATACATTTAGAATAGTTATTAAATTTTAAGATTGGAGGCAAATAAATATGTTAACATCAATGATTCCATTAATGAAAAAAGCTAGAGAAGAAGGATACTGCGTCCCTGCAATGTCTGCTAGTGATGAAACAACAGCAAGAATTATTATTCAAGCTGCTGAAAAAAAGAACGCACCTGTAATATTAATTTGTATGAAAAACAATGCAAGAGATATAGTATATTTTGGACGAGTAGTTAGCGATTTAGCTGCACATGCTACAGTTCCAGTTGCACTTTGCTTAGATCATAGCTCAAGTTTTGAAGATGCAATCTGGGGAATTAAAGCAGGTTTTACAGATATCATGGTAGATAGATCAATGCTTTCATATGAAGAAAATGTGGCACAAGTAAGTGAACTTGTTAAAATTGCACATGCTGTAGGTGTAGGAGTTGAAGCTGAACTTGGACATGTAGGTGTCGCAGATAATTATGATGTTGATGGAAATACAGGTTTAACAGATCCAGAAGAAGCTGTTAGATTTGTAAAAGAAACCAACGTAGATGCTCTAGCAGTTGCTGTAGGTACTGCTCATGGTGCATATAAAGGTTTACCAAACATCAGATTTGAATTATTAAAAGAATTAAGAGAAAAAGTAGAAGTACCACTTGTTATGCATGGTGGTTCAGGTAGCGGAGATGAAAATCTAACAAAATCCGCTCAATTAGGAATATGCAAGTTAAATATTGCTAATGATCTTTATAGAGGAGCTATTGAAGAATTAGAAGCACATGATTTAACTGGTTCAGGTGCATATGGTTTATTTAAACATTTATACAATGGATATGAAAAAGTAGCATTACACTATTTCGATGTTTGTCTTGCTACAAATAAAAATGATATTGTAAAAAATGTAAGCCAAAGAGAAATTAATTTAAATCCTGAATTAAAAGAAGTTTAATTATTAAGGTTCTACCCCAATATTTATATAGAACCATTCTTAAAAGTAGATGTTTTCACATCTACTTTTAATATTGCAAAAATAATGTACATCCACTCTTATACATCACCTTTTATTTATAACTAATTTCATATTCAAAATCTTCTGGTAAAGCTCCTTCTAAAATACCTTTTATCAAAATTGCTGATTGTTTATCCGCATGTTCTATAACTCCCATTGTTTTTAATTCTTTTTTTGCTTCTTTTTCAGCTAGAGCTTGTGCCATATTTGCTTCTTCTTTCTCAGTAAAACCAAACAACTTAAATTTTTGATCATAGTATTTAATAGATGTAGGATCTACTTTGACATCAATAATATCAGCCTTAGGAATAATTATATATACTATTTTTTCTTCATTATCAGCGTCAACTTCAACTTCATTAACATCTATTCCAATTCTTGCAGTTGCTTCATAAACCATCATAAATTCTGTTTTATTAATAAATTTATAGCCCTCTCCTTTATACTCAAAAATTCCTTTATAATTAATTTTTGCAGTAGTTAGCTCACTTGATTCTACTATCTTTGATATCAATAAATTAGAATCAATTTCAACAACTTCTTTATTGCTACTAAAAACCTTAAATACCATCATCATTATTGCCAAAAGTATAAAAGCTCCAATAACAATACCAATTAATAAAGTTTTAGTTTTATTTTTAAAATTATCAAATTTATTCTTTACATTTTCTTTTTCAGTCACAATTATCACCTACCTATACTCTAATTTTATCATCTAAAATAAAAAAAATAACACAAAGTGCTATTTCAAAGTGGTGATCCCTTAGGGATTCGAACCCTAGACCCACTGATTAAGAGTCAGTTGCTCTGCCAACTGAGCTAAGGGATCGATATATTAAATTTTACACCAAAATTCTATTTTTTTAAATGGTGACTCGTACGGGATTCGAACCCGTGCATGGTGCCGTGAAAGGGCACTGTGTTAGACCTCTTCACCAACGAGCCAAAAAAAATGGCGCCTAAAACAGGGCTCGAACCTGTGACCTAACGGTTAACAGCCGTTTGCTCTACCGACTGAGCTATTTAGGCGTGTGCCTAATTATCTTACCACAACAAAAAAATCAATGCAACACTTTTTTCCTTGATTCTTTGTACTTTTTGTAATATACACAAAAAAATATTAGCTAACAATCAATATTTATATAATATAAACTTAAAACTCAGGATATCAATTATAATCCTGAGTTTTTTAATTTAATTTCACTAGTGCTATAAATCTAAAATTTCTACTCCATTAATTATACTTTCTTTTGATATATTTAGTATATGATTTATAAAATTTTTAAAATCTAATTTTGATCTGCTATCAATTACTTCTATCAGCATAGGTAAATTCACTCCTGTTATAACAGCAGATTCTATATTTTCTTTTTTTAATATATTATAAAGAATCATTGCAACATTATATGGAGTAGCACCAAATAAATCTACCAAAAACAGTACTTTATTTTCATCTTTAGAAAACGATAAAAATGGAAGTATTTTTTCTTTTAAAATTTCAATTCCTTCACCCTCAAAAAGACCAAAAGCATAAACATTTTCTTGTTTACCCATTATAAATCTTGATGCAGAAAGTAAGCCTTCAGCCAAATTTTCATGAGTAATTATTATAATCTTTACCATAATCCATCTATATCTTTCATAGTGGTTATTTTTGTATCAGGAACCGTTTGAAAATTAATTGTTACCCCTAGTTTTTCCAAAGATTTAAGTTGAAAATACATCTCTTGAGTTAACGAAACACTTGGATTTACTTTCCTTACATTTCTTCTTTCTGAAACTCCACCTATATTAAGATCCGATATACTAAAACCACTATTAATTAAATTATTAACAGTTTTTATATTTTTAAATAACAATATAATGTTTTCATTATTATCAGCGGAAAGTGCAAAATTTTTAAATGCTTCCAAACTAAAAACTTTTACATTTAATCCTGATCTTTTCCCTGTACTTTCAAAAATAGTTTTTAAGAAATCATCATTGTATGTTTCATCATCAATTATATATATAGCCTTTGTGGCTTTTCCTTTAGACCATTTTGTCATTACTTGACCATGAATTAAACGATCATCAACTCTTGCTAGGACTATATTCATAATTATTCCTCCAAATCTATTAATACTCTATATTTATCATACTTATTTGCTTCAATAAATGCTTCTTGAACATTTTCTTGTTTAAAACTTTTTTCTTTCAATAACTCTAAATTTAAAGCTTTTGAATTAATAAAATCCATCGCTTTTTGAAATGCAAAATTAGTCGCTGTATAAGTTCCTATTATTTCCCATAATTTATAATGAACAAGATTAGGAGTAATATCAACTCCCCAATTAGGTTCAGGATAATTGGCTGAAAACATTAAAATTCTACAACATTTAGGTGCAAATTCAAAAGCATCTTTATATACAGATGTTGAAGCAACACACAAGGATATACAATCAAGAACATCTCCTTTTAAAATTTCATTTATTCTTTCTTTTACATTCTCTTTTTTTGAATTTATTATAAATTCAAAACCCATTTCTTTTAGTACATCTATTTTTTTATTACTTTGTTCTACTATAATTACATTTGCTCCATAAGCTCTAGCAACTTGCGCATTTAAATTACCCATTGTGCCAGCGCCATATATTAATATATTTTCCCCAACAGATAATCTTAATCGCTCAATACCTTCAACAACAGTAGCAATAGGTTCTAAAAAGCAAGCATCAGAATATGAAGTTGTATCTTTTAATTTTAATAATTTATGTTCTTCCGTTATTTTATATGTTGATGCTCCATGTGGTCCAACATACCCATCTTTTGCAACTGCAACATGTACACTTGTATTATTTTCACATAGTTGTATGTTTTTCCCTTTTCTACAAGGACCACATTTCCCGCACCCTATTACTCCAGGTGCAACCCTGTCCCCCACTTTAAATATAGAAACATTTGATCCTACTTTAACTATAATTCCTGAATTTTCGTGTCCAAAAGCAACATTAAGTGGTTTTCCTGTTCTTGCGCCTGACCAAAGCTGATAATCTGAAGTGCAAATAGAACAACATTTATTTTGAATTAAAACTTCATTAGGTAATAGTTCTGGTAAATCCACTTCAACTAATTTTGTTTCCTTAATATTAGATATTATAGCTAGTTTGTTTTTCAATTTTATCGCCTCCTATAAAATTCCGATTGCTCCAAGAATAAATGCACCAACAGTTAAATATAGTAATGCCTTAGTTATTTGAAGTCCTTTTTTATCAAAATACATATATATTCCCATAACAGTTGCAAACGGAAGAATTCCAGGCAAAATACTGTCTAAAATACCGGCTAATGACCAAACTTTATCTTCTATGGTCCATGTAAATGAAGGAACTATTTTAACAAAACGAGATACAAGAATACCCGACATAATTAATCCTAATACTGAAGCCATGTTGATTAAAGAATTTATTTTATCACTAGTAAGAAATTTCGCTACTGCATTTTTACCAAGTGTATATGATGTATTAACGAAAAATCCTCCATATAGATAAGATGCAACCATATATAATACTACTGGTAATATTCCTGCCCAACCATGTCCTTGAGCAGCAAAACCAATCATTAGTGCAAGTACCATTGATCTTAATGTTCCCCAATCAAGAGAGTCACCAACACCTGCTAAAGGACCCATTAATCCAATTTTAGTAGATGTAACTATATCTGCATTTCTGTTTTCTTTTTTTGTTTGTGCTACTTGCTCTTCTAAAGATAAAGTTGTTCCAACTATCCAACCTCCCCAAACTGCTTGAGTATTAAAGAAATTCATATGTCTAAGTAAAGCATCTTGAAGATCTTCCTTATCAGGATACAACACTTCTAATGCAGGCAACATAGAATAGCTAAAAGATAATCCCATTAGTCTTTCATAAGAATGTGGTACTTCTGCAAAAATCCACCACCTTGTCCATACTTTATTAACAATAGATTGATCAAGTAAGGAAGTTTGATCTATTTTAGAATCTGCTTGTATATCAACACCTTCTTCATCGTCGGAAGTTCCTACAAACAAATATGCAACAACTAAACCTATAACTGCATAAAGTGTTAAATTAACTTGTCCAAATAACGCAAGTGTTGTCGCAACAAAATATGCTCCTACAAAAAATGCCAAATATTTCTTATTTTCAATAGTTTTTAATAAAACAGCAAAACCTAGTGCAGGTAATACCATTCCAATAGCACTTAAGCCCTTTAATACAAATTCAGGTAAATTATTAAGTAATGTTTGAGCAAATGTAGGTCCTTGAAAGAATACAAGAGTTAGTAATGGCACATAAATCACAAATGCAGTTAACATTGGATATAACGTGGCATTTAATTTAAATCCATTAATATTTCCTTTTGCTATATTTGCTTCAGCTCTATGCACCCACGTTCCATTTACTGTATATAGAAGAACCATTAATTGGTTTGCAAGTAATCCAACGGGAACTGCAATTGTTAAAGCCTCCTCAACCGTAGCATTTGTTAATAAAGCTGTTGAAATTCCAATTATAGAACCAATACATGTATCAGTAGGGATGTTTCCTCCTGTATTAATCATCCCCATATAAATTAGTTGTAGTGGAACTGCTGCAATCATCGCATTAGGAATATCACCCAAAACTACTCCCACAACAAAACCAACTACAAGAGGTTGTCTAGCATATCCAAATAACGGATAACAAAAGCCAGATCTGTAGATCCACACCCAAAGGGCTAGCAATAATGCTTGAACTATACTCATAATCATCCTCCTCTATATAATTCACAATCTAAAAAGCGTAAGAATCTGTAGCAGTTGATTTACCAATTAAATTATATTTTTTAACAACTTCACTAGGGTTTGCATTATGGTGTACAATTTCAATTAATCCTTTTACAACTCCTTTCATTTGTGGGTGTCCCCAAACATTTCTACCAAAAACAACCCCCTTAGAACCTGTTTTAATTATTTCTTCTGTTCTAATAAACAATTCATTTATATCTGTAGGAGAACCACCTAAAACCATAATTGGAACTGGACAGTCTTTAACCATTTTTGAAAATTCTTCTTTAGTTCCTATATAAGGAATTTTCAATAAATCTGCTCCCAATTCATAGGAAATTCTCACAATATTATTTAGCACTTCAAAATTATTTTTATATTTGATATCACAATTATTAGTTGGTAATGGTTCTACCATTACAGGAACTTTATACTCACTTGCCTCTTTTAACACGGAAGCAACTATTTTTAATGCTTTAATAGTAAATTCATTATTTTCACCATATGGAACCATAACTTTTACAGCGTCACAATTTAAATCTATTGCTTGTTTAACAGTAGCATATTGAAAACAATCATATAATCCATCATTAAAACCTGGTATTTTCCAATAATGCCTATAATCTAAAGCAATAATTTTTTTTATAGCTGGATTTTTTTCAAAAATACTTATTGTTTGTTTTGCTAATCCGTATTGCATTAAAGTTCCATCAATTCCACATGAAACTAATGTTTCTAATATTTCAATTGGATTTTCCAACCCTTTTTTCACCCCACCTATTCCATGATCAATTGGAATATAAACAGCTTTTCCACTATCACCGAACAATTTTGAAATTTTTTCTTTCATGTTTTCCTCCACTTTGAACATTTTCGAATTTTAATGAACTCTTTCAAACATAAACTAACATAAAATGTAAACGTTTTCAAGTTTTTTTGTTATTGTTATTTTTTTAATTTATAAGATATGATATAAATAAGAATAGGTGATGATTTTATGTTAGAAATAGAAAGACATAACTTAATTATTAAAGAAACTTTTAATAGAAAATTCGTTAATGTTCGTGAGTTAGCAGAATTGATGAACGTAACTGAACAAACAATTCGTAGAGACCTTAATAAATTACAAAAAAAAGGTTATATAAAACGTGTAAGAGGAGGAGCAACCTTAATTAATGGTAATACCTTAAAAGAAAAATTTTCTTATAAAGATAGCTCTATGAAAAATATTAACGAAAAGAAATTAATTGCTGAAAAAGCTGCAAAATTAATAAAAAACGATATGATTGTTGCTTTAAGCACTTCAACTATTGCTAGTCTAATTGCAGAAAGAATAAATGCCGAAAATGTTTCAATTATTACTAATTCATTAGATATTGCAAACATTTGTTCAGAAATGAACAATATTGTATTATTTCTTACTGGAGGAGTTTTCTATAAAAACTTTAGAGCTTTTGAAGGTATTACAACAATAGAACAATTTAAAGAATATAATTACGATATTTCTTTTATAGGTACAAACGCAATTTCTATTGAAAGTGGAATTAGTACAAGTACCGAAGTTGAAAGTATCTCTAAAAGAACAATCATAAAAAATTCAGCAGAATCATATATTATAGCTGAACACCAAAAATTCAATAAACGAAGCAGAAACAAAATATGTTTCTTTGATGAAATTGACGGAATAATTACAAATGATATAAACAATCAAAATGTAATAAATTTTAAAAAAGTAACAAAAATTCTTTAAAACGTTTAATTTAAAACCTTTTTATC
>FZPS01000002.1_pt31 | contig 81997 bp, 72 predicted proteins | sample 1817821 | NCBI WGS metagenome assembly FZPS01 (sample SAMEA104158645, study PRJEB21678) | metagenome | place: Germany | collected 2015-04-21
CCAATAAGCTCCGTCCACAAGCTCATAAGTGGCAACCTCTTTTTCTTCATTGAAGTATTTATATTTTAATGAATTCCAGTTTATTATTACGCTGTCGCCCTCTCTTACCCAATTCAAATCGGGTTTTTCAAGCTCTAAAGGTATTACATAGTAGGTAGCCCATTGCGTAAAATCGCTGCTGCCTCTCTTATTGCTTGCTTTTACGCGGTATTTAAGCGTTCCTCTTTTCCTTTCAACAAATATGCCGTCATTATATACTTGGTGGCTTATTGTGTCGTCGGGATATAGGTCATATACCACTTCCACCGTATAGCTTTCGGCATTGCGGATTTTATCCCAGCGCAGCAGCAATACAAAATCTTTTTGGGAATCAAAGTTTTCAACACGGAGGTTTTTTGGTGTCAGAGGCTTTTTTGTTCCAAAAAAATCATAAAAAACGCTGTCGGGATTATTGATATTAGATAAAACCAAAATTCCTCCCGCCACAAGAATTATTCCTAAAACCGCGGCTGTTATTATAGCGGTAAGTTTGATTGCGGCTTTCTTTTTTGCTTTTTCCTTTATGGAGATTTTTTTGGGTTTGCCGCCTTTTGATTTCTTTGCGCCGCTTTCTTTCTCGTATGTTCTTTCCAAAACGACATTTGCCTCTTCTTTCATTGAAGAAGAGGCGCCGTTATGGTTTTGTATAATGGGAGGTTTTCTTTCGGAGCACACTTTATTTTCTCACCAACACCTTTTTAAGTTTGGCCATTCTGGGCAATCCTTCCTCAAGGGGAGCTTTTGTATCGCCCTGAATTAAAGGTAAAGCGTATTCTATAAATTTATCTGAAAGCGCCGTGCCGTTGTTGATTATCCACTCCAGCGGAACTTTCTTTTCGGCGTTTGCCGCAAGCTCTACGGGCATGAGCTTGTATTCGATTTTATATTCCTTTTGGGGTTGACGCTCAAAAACCACCATTTTGTCGGTTTCGCCTTGGACGGCGTACCTGACCGCCATAACTCCCGCCATAAAGGCTTCTTCAACGTCGGTTTTTGAAGCTAAATGGGCGGCGCACCTTTGCAATAAGCTGAATTCAATGGCTCTTACTTTTGTCTTAAATCTTTGCTTAAGCAAGTCCGCAAGCGCATCCGCCACTCCGCCAAGCTGAGTATGCCCGAAAGAATCTTTTTCCGCCTTTCTTTGCTCAATGGCTTCGGCGACATAAAGCCCTTCTTTTGTCTTTATCCCTTCCGACAAAGCCACAATGCATTTGCCGTTATTTTGGTCAATAACATTTTTGACATCGTCCACAAATTTATCTATGTCAAAAGGAATTTCGGGAAGATAAATCAAATCGGGGCCAAGCCCTTTGTAGTAGGCAAGACTGCTCGCCGCGGTAAGCCAACCGGCGTTTCTGCCCATTATTTCCACAATGGTTATTTGTCCTTTGTCATAAACCGTGGCGTCCAAGCACAATTCCATTAATGTGGTGGCCACATATTTTGCGGCGCTGCCGTAGCCCGGGCAATGGTCGGTGCCGTAAAGATCGTTGTCTATTGTCTTGGGCACGCCGATTATATTGCATTCATACCCTTTGGACAGCAAATACTTGGAAACTTTATTGCACGTGTCCATACTGTCATTGCCGCCGTTATAGAAAAAATAGCGGATATTGTATTTCTTAAAAACTTCAAGAATTCTTTTATAATCGGTTTCGTCTTCCTCGACAGGTTTAAGCTTATATCTTACCGAACCCAGCGCCGACGAAGGAGTGTTCTTCAACAGCATAAGCTCTTCGGGGCTTTCCTGGGAAATGTCATAAAATGTTTCCTCCAAAATGCCCTTTATGCCGTGAGCGGCGCCGTAAACGGCGGTAATGTTGGGTTGCTTAAGCGCTTCAGTGAAAACGCCCGCCGCGCTTGAATTGATTACCGAGGTGGGACCTCCCGATTGTCCGAAAATACATGCTCCTTTTAAGTTTTTCATGTTTCCTCCAAATATATTATTGTATAAAATCGTTATTACTGACTGAGTTTATTGACTAATTCATACAGCTCTTTGTTGAGTTTTCGGGGCGTATTAAGCGCCTGGCCTACTTCCATGTCAAAAATCTTATTGTTTTTAATGCCCACTACTCTGCCGCCCTTGTCTTGCTTCAACAAATCGACGGCTCTCGCGGCGAATTTCGCGCCTAGCACTCTGTCCGCCATAGTGGGGGTACCCCCTCTTTGAATGTGCCCCAGCTTAACCGTCCTTAAAGAAATGCTGGTCCGCTTTTTAAGCTCTTCCCTTAAAACTTCGGCATCGCAAACGCCTTCGGCCAGCATTATTATATCGGATTTTTTGCCTTTTATTTTATTTTGGATTATTTTCTTGCTTATGGCGGCGATATCCACTTGCACTTCGGGCACAAGCATTATCTCCGCGCCGCCCGCTAAAGCGCCGTATATGGCTATGTCGCCGCATTTTCTTCCCATGACTTCGACTATGCACACCCTTTCATGGGAAGTCATGGTATCCCTTAAATTGTTCACCGCCCACAATACGGTGTTGACGGCGGTATCAAACCCCAAAGTAAAATCGGTATACGCCAAATCGTTATCTATGGTGCCCGGAACGCCCACAAACGGATACCCAAAATTTGTTTTCATATCTTGGATGCCTCGGAAAGATCCGTCCCCTCCAATTACGATAACCCCTTCTATTCCGTAAGCCGCCAAAACATCCACGGCTTTTTGCTGATATTCTATCTCTTTGAATTCGGGGCATCTATCCGTCTTAAGTATGGTGCCGCCTTTTTGTATAATCCCCGACACCGAACGATTATCCATTCTTGTAATATATCCGTTAATCAATCCACGATAGCCGCATTCAATACCGTATACTTCCATGCCTTCGGATATGCCGTATCGCACCGCCGCCCTTATGGCGGAATTCATTCCAGGCGCGTCGCCTCCGCTTGTAAGCACGCCTATCTTTCGCATAAATTACCTCTTGATTTTTTTAGTTATTATACCACAATTTGCATACGCATTCAAATGTTGCGGGCAAACAATCAGCGCACATGCCCTTTTCCCGCAACTACATATTTCAGCGAAGTAAGCTCCTTTAAGCCGATGGGGCCTCTCACATGCAGTTTTTGCGTGGATATGCCCATTTCCGCGCCCAATCCCAATTCAAAGCCGTCGGTAAACCTTGTGGAAGCGTTGACATATACGGCGGCGGCGTCCACTTCTCTTGCGAACCTTTGAGCTTTATCGCTGTCTTCGGTAATAATCGCTTCGCTGTGATTTGTGCCGTAATAATTTATGTGTTTTATGGCCTCGTCTATATCCGCCACTATTTTTACTTTGACGATAAGGTCGTTATACTCTTTATGATATTCTTCGTCATTTATAAGCGCGGTATCGGCAAATAATTGCTTAACTTCATTGTCCCCTCTTATTTCCACGCCTCTGTCCTGCAGTTCTTTCAAGCATATCGGCAAAAATTCGGAAGCCATTTTTCTGTCGCAAAGAATTGTTTCCAAGGCATTGCACACCGAAGGACGATTGAGCTTGGCGTTTAACACCACCTTAAGAGCCATTTCCTTATCGCAGGAGCTTTCCACATAAGTATGGCAATTGCCGCCCGCCGAAGCTATTACGGGCATGGCGGCGTGCTCCAGCACAAACTTTTTAAGCTGTTCGCCTCCTCTGGGTATGACCACATCTATCAAACCCTCTTGCTTTAACATTTCTTGCGTAAAGGCGCGGTCCGCTCCTTCGATAAATCCTACCAAGCCTTGGTTAAAGCCTTGTTTTGTCAATACGCTTTTCATTAAGGATACCAAATATTTGTTGGTGTTTACGGCGTCTTTGCTTCCCCGCAAGATTACGGCGTTGGAGGATTTGATACACAGCGCCGCGGCATCCACGGTAACATTGGGGCGGGCTTCATAGATAATGCCGATGACGCCCAGAGGCGACCTTATTTTCCTTACCTCAAGCCCGTTTGGCAAGGTGTATTCTTGTTCGATTTCCCCCACGGGATCGGTCAATTTTATTATGGCGTCTATGCCGTCCGCCATAGAGCGAATACGGCTGTCCGTTAAAGTCAGCCTGTCAATAAAGGCGTCGTTGCGGCCGTTTTCCTTAGCTTGTATCAAATCCAATCGATTATATTCATATATCTTATCGACATTGGACATTATCTCTTCTTTAATGCCTGCGAGAATGGCGTTTTTTTGTTCGGTTGAGATTTTCATAAAGCTGTTGGCCGCTTCTTTTGCGGCTAAGCAAATATCTTTTATATTTGTCATTCTTCCTCTACCTCCTCGGGCAGATTGGCGTTATGATAAACATTTTGCACATCGTCGTTTTCTTCCAATTTCTCCAATAGTTTTTGAATGGACGAAATATTGTCTTGGGGCGGGTCTATATACATATCGGGAATATATTCCACGCTGGAAGACAAAATATTCAAACCCGCGTCGGCAAAAACCTTTCTCGCGTTTTCAAGATTTTGCGGAGAAGTATAAATTTCGTACGCGTCGTCGGCGGCTATGATATCGTCGGCTTCGGCTTCCAAGCTTATAACCATAATGTCGTCCTCGGTCTTGTCGGTTTTTTCCACAATAAGCACGCCTTTTCTATTGAAAAGATATGACACGCAGCCTGTGGAGCCTAAAGAGCCGCCGTATTTGTCAAACAAATGTCTGATATCTCCCGCCGTACGGTTTTTGTTGTCGGTAAGAGCTTCCACGATTACGGCCACTCCTCCGGGGGCATAGCCTTCGTACATCATTTCTTCATAGTTTACGCTGTTCAGTTCGCCGCTGGCTTTCTTAATAGAGCGTAAAATATTGTCGTTGGGCATATTGTTTTGCTTGGCCTTGGCGATAACGTCTCTCAATCTGGAATTATTTTCGGGATCGGGCCCGCCCATTTTTACGGCAACGGCAATTTCCCGCCCTATTTTGGTGAAGATATGAGCTCTTGCCGCGTCTGTTTTACTTTTCTTGGCTTTAATATTGGCCCATTTACTGTGTCCTGCCATAACAAAAATCTCCTTTCACAATATTATAACATATAAAGAGCTATTGAAATGCTGACGGCGGCGTTTAACGACTCAATTTTGCCTTCCATGGGCAAAGAAAGGATTTCCGCGCATCTTTCCTTTACCGATTGAGGCAGTCCATGAGCTTCGCTCCCCACCGCAATAATTATTTTTTTGTTGTTTCTTTCATAATCATATATAGATTTTCCGCAAGCGTCAAGTCCCAGCAAATCGTAACTTCGCAATAAGTTATCGATTTCTTTATAGTCAATTTTTACGGCGTTTACATAAAAAGACGCTCCCATCGCCGCTCTTATTACTTTTGGCGAATATATGTCCACGCAGTCGCCGTAGATAAGTGCGGTCTTTACTCCTCTTGCGGCCGCCGTGCGCAAAATGGTGCCCATATTGCCCGCGTCCGAAATGCCGCACAGCATTATTAAAGTATTTCCCGATATTTCTTTGCTCTCGGTTATTTGGGCAACTGCCAAAGCGCCGCTGGGGGTTTTGGTGTCGCTTACGGCGTCAAACAAGGCATCGGCGACGATATAGGCTTGAACCCCCAAGCTCTCTTCCAAAAATTTAAGTTTTTGATATTGAGACTGCTTGAGGTAAAGTTCGATTATTTTCGCGTCCTTGGGCGATAAATCTTTTAATATGTTTACTCCTTCCACAATATAAGCGCCATACTTGTCCCTGCCCTTTTTTGAGCGCAAGGCTTTAATTTTTTTAAGCTTGGCATTTTGCGAGGATATAATTGTCATATTAAGAAAATTGCCGCATTTTTTGATTTGCGGCAACCCTTTGTTATTTCGCTAAAGCAAGTTTAGCCTTATTGCACAGTTCGGCAAAAGCCGCGGAATCGTTAACCGCGATATCGGCCAATATCTTTCTGTTCAAAGTTATTCCCGCTTCCTTAAGTCCGTGCATAAATCTTGAATAGGATATGTCGTTCATTCTTGCCGCCGCGTTAATTCTTGCTATCCAAAGCTGACGAAAATCTCTTTTCTTAAGCTTGCGTCCCACATAAGCATATTGCATGGACTTCATTACCGCTTGACGCGCCACCCTGTAAAGCTTGGATTTGGCGCCGAAATAACCTTTTGCTCTTCTTAATATTTTTCTGCGTTTTTTAACGCCGTTTACTCCTCTTTTTATTCTCATTCAACACCTCCATTAAGCCTGTCCGGATATTAAGTTTTTAATTGTCTTGGCTTGAGAAACATCCACATATCCGCCTTGTCTTAAATTGCGCTTTCTTTTTCTGCTCTTTTTATTTAATATATGGTTTTTGTTTTGCTTGGCCCTTTTAATCTTGCCGCTTGCGGTCAATCTGAAGCGTTTTTTTGCTCCGCTGTGTGTCTTCATTTTTGGCATAGCTTGGTCTCCTTCATTATTTATTTTTGTTTTTTATGGGCGCTACCGTCATTCCCACAATCCTTCCTTCCGTGGACGGACGGGTTTCCATAACGCCGTAATCTTTAATCATTTCATAAAAATCATACACCACTTGCACGCTTATATCCGTATGCGCGAGCTGTCTGCCCCACATCTTAAGAGTTACCCTTACCTTATTGCCGTCCTCAAGAAATTCTTTGGCTCTTTTGGCTTTGGTTTTAAGGTCTCCTATGTCTATGGTTTGGGAAAGTCTTATCTCCTTGATTTCCACTACTTTTTGAGCTTTCTTTGCTTCTTTCTCTTTCTTTATCATATCGAAGCGATATTTGCCGTAATCCATAAGTTTACAGACAACAGGCTTTGCGTTCGGCGAAACTTTTACCAAATCCAAATTCCTGTAATCGGCTATTCTCTGCGCTTCTGCCTTGCTCATCACTCCCAGCTGGACGCCCTTTTCGTCAATGAGCCTTACTTCCGAATCATTAATGTTATGATTGATTTGCAGTTCTTTGAAAATAACCTACCTCCCCAATAAAAAAAGTGTGCGAAGTAAAAGCACACACCCTCCATTATAACTTTTTCATTATAACAACCGTCCTTAGCGCAACAGCCGGCGGTGAGAATTACTTCTACTTCTTTAATAAGATATAATAAATCTTATTTTATGTCAAGCAATTTTATGATATTTAATCAATTAATGACTTTATTGTCCACTTCGTCCCTGACCGTTAAAATAAACGCGTCTTTGGTCATAACCCCCATATCGCCTTTTTGTCTTGAGCGCACCGAAATGGTGTTGTTGGCTTTTTCTTTATCGCCGATTATAACCATGTAGGGCACTTTCTCCAATTGCGCTTCCCTGATTTTGTAGCCGATTTTTTCGCCTCTGGTGTCGCTTTCGGCGCGGAAGCCCAAATTCCTCAATTTTTGCGTAAATAAAATGGCGTCTTCGGCGGTCCTGTCGGTTAAAGACAACACCTTTATTTGTACGGGAGCAAGCCAAGTGGGAAAAGCTCCCGCGTATTTTTCTATAAGCAAAGCCATGGTCCTTTCATAACATCCTATGGATGTGCGGTGAATAATGTAAGGACGCGCCTTTTCGCCTTTTTCGTTAATGTAGGACATATCAAATTTTTCGGCCAGGAACATATCAATCTGCAATGTTATCAAAGTGTCTTCCTTGCCGTGCACATTTTTTATTTGTATGTCCAGCTTGGGGCCGTAAAAAGCCGCTTCCCCCACCGCTTCGGTATAAGCCAGCCCTATGTGGTCAAGTATCTTTTTCATTTCCCCTTCGGCGTATTCCCAAGCCGCGGGGTCGTTTATATATTTTTCGGTATTCTGGGGATCCCATTTGCTGAAACGGTAATATACGTCTTCTTCCAAGCCTATGCTTTTAAGCATATACCTTACCAGCTGCAAACAATCCTTGAATTCTTGCTCCAATTGTTCGGGGGCGCATATAATATGCCCTTCGCTTATGGTAAACTGCCTTACCCTTATTAAGCCGTGCATTTCTCCGCTGCTTTCATTTCTGAACAGCGTCGAGGTTTCGGCAAATCGGATGGGCAAATCGCGATAGGATTTAAGCCCGTTGTTATATATGGTATATTGGAAAGGACAAGTCATCGGTCTTAAAGCAAGCACTTCTTCGCCTTTGTCTTCGTCGCCTATGACAAACATGCCGTCTTTATAGTGTTCCCAATGGCCTGACACTTTGTACAGCGCCGATTTCGCCATAAGAGGCGTTTTGGTAAGGACATACCCTCTTTTTTCTTCTTCGTCCTCAACGAATCTGTTGAGAATTTGGAAAAGCTTGGCGCCTTTGGGCATCAGCAAAGGAAGCCCTTGCCCGATTTTTTCGTCGGTCATAAAAATGCCAAGTTCCCGCCCCAGTTTGTTATGGTCTCTTTTCTTGGCTTCTTCCACCGCGGCAAGGTAAGCCAGCATATCGCTTTTTTTATCAAAAGCGGCGCCGTATATCCTTGTCAACATTTTATTTTTTTCGTCCCCTCTCCAATATGCCCCCGTTAAGGCGGTAAGCTTAAACGCTTTTATATAGCCCGTGGACGGCACATGGGGACCTGCGCATAAATCGATAAAATCCCCTTGACGATACAAGGTTATTGTTTGACTGTCCTCAATATCGTTCAGCAATTCTATTTTATATTTTTCATTGAGTTCCTTCATTAAAGAAATGGCTTGTTTTTTTGTTACCTCTTCCCTAACTATCTTTATATTTTCTTTAATTATCTTTTTCATTTCGGCTTCAATGCCTTCAAGAGCGTCTTTGGGCAACGGCGTTTGGAAATCAAAATCGTAATAAAAGCCGTTTTCTATGGCCGGGCCTATGGCAATCTTAGCTGTGGGATAAATCCTTTTTACCGCTTGCGCCATAATATGCGCGGCGCTGTGGCGATATACCTTTTTGCCGTCTTCGTCCGCAAAGGTCAGGAATTCCACCTCGCAATCCTTATCTATAACCGTGCTCATATCGCGCAAAACGCCGTCTACCTTGGCGCAAAGCGCCGCTCTGGCAAGGCCTTCGCTCACGGCGGAAGCAATTTCCGCAAGGGTCAAGCCGTCTTGGAATTCCCTGATATCGTCTCTCAATTTAATTTTCATTAAAACCTCTTTTACTTAATCCGTACAAATGATTGAATTTTGCTTAGCATTTTTCATTATAGTATCTCTAAAACAAAAGTCAAGAAAAACCGTATACAAAATGTTTGCGGTCATATACGGTTTTTGTATTATATGGAAACAATCGGATTATAGAGTAAATCTTTTCCAGCCTTCCTCTATGGTAATATCGTTCTTTCCGATATTGATTACCGTATCGATTTTATAGTCAAGAGCTTCAAATTTATACATGCCCGTCAATCTTTCATATCCGTCATAAGAAACGCCGTCGATTGTCATAACCTTGCCGTCTTCTTCGATAAGCCTTTCGTTGTTTTCGTCAAAATAATTTTTTGAGTATTCCTCTATATTGTTCCCCACAAAATTAGAATATGTAAACGTGCCTATGACATCCCCGCTGTCGTTTATAACATCCACCACAAGCTTGCCGTCCTGCACATAAGCGTCAATGCCCACATAAACTTTGGGGAAGCCTTTTTTTACGAAACGCAAAATCCTTTTGCCGTCTTTTTCCACATATATGTTTTCGGAATACCTTGCTATGGAGCCTGTGTAAGCCTCGAAGGAGGATTTGCATTCCGAAACCTCGCTGTTGCCGTATAAATCGGCGACCATTCCCGCGGTATATATGAAATTGATGTCGATGTCGCTTAAGTTTTTCCTGAACACACCGCCGCCGTTTACTTCGCATTCAAAAATACTGCTGTCCCTGACCGTTCCCGCTATTCCTCCTATAACCGGAAAGTTGTTTATTTCATTGAGCATATTGCGGTTGGGAAGATCGGATAATATCTTTGTGTTATTGACGGCGCAATTCATTATTAAAGAAAAGTCGTTGGCGTAGCCTACCAAACCGCCTGTGGTGTAAGCCTGATATTCCAAACCTGTAACATTAAGCGTTATGGTGGTATCGTCTACGCTTGAGTTGGTCAATCGGCTGTCATCCAGCAATCCCGCTATGCCGCCCGAAACGCCTTTTACAAACACTCTTGTGGCCAGCTCGCCGCTGAAAGAAGCATTATTGATTATTGATTTATTGGCTCTCCCGAACAATCCGCCCAAATATGCGGATTTGGCGTACACCTCGGTGATTACGGCGCTACAGTCAATGTTAAGCAATTGAGAATGCTCTCCGTTTCCTTTCACATAACCTACTGCGCCGCCCAAAAAGGCTTGAGCGGGATAATATGAAGAATCGAATTCCCTGGTAACCTCCATCTGTATCTTGTCGGTGTCTTTACCGTTTTCGTCCTTTTCATATACGAAATTTCCCGTCCAATGATCATATTTGGGACCTCTTGAAGCCACATAATTGGAAATGGCTGCATCCGCGGCGCTGCTTTGTAAATCAAGGACGCCTGCGGCATAGCCTATGATGCCCCCGAGATATTGCATTTGTTCGCAAGTAACCTGCATAAGCACGGATTTTTGCTCGTAATAAAAACTTGTTCCGATATTTATTTGTCCGCTCACCGAAATATTGCTTATGGCATTGTCGCCGTAAGCGTATCCCGCAAGCCCCCCTATATGCAAATAGTCGCTTTCGGCGATAAAGCTGATATTGAAATCTTTTATGTTAAGGTCTTTAATGGTGGCGCCATAAATATAGCCGAAAAGCCCGGCGTTGGAATAAGGCACGCTTTCAACAAATTCGTATCCGTTCCACCCTTGTATGGTCAAATTGGAGATGGTATGGCCGTTCCCGTTAAAAACGCCTCTGAAAGAATTGGCGTTGTCGCTTCCTATGGGCGTCCAGTTCTGCCCTTGCAAATCCAAATCTTTTTTTAGCTCAAAGGTATATAAGCTGTACCGGTCGCCTAAATAATTGTTAATTTTCTTTAAGTCCTCTACGCTGTTTATTTCAATTGTTTTAGCTTCTTTTTTCGGAAGTTTTTTGTCGCAAGCCGAGAACGCAAGACAAAATACCAAAATTAAAGCAATGAGCAAAGCGGTTTTCTTCATATACGCGACCTAACCTTATTTAGCAAATATTTTTTCGATAAATTCCTTAAAATCATTATATACTTCTTCTCTGTTTATCTCGTTGAGGATTTCATGCCTTGCCCCTTCGTAAACCTTATAGCTTACATTCAAGCCCAAGCCTTTATAAAAATCGTAAAGCTTGGCGGCAAGCTTGGCTTGTTGGGATACGGGATCGTCGCTGCCCACGGCGATAAGTATGGGCAATTTTTTGTTTATATTCAAGGCGTCTTCGCCGTACATGCTCATTATGCCTTTGAAGAAAGATTTATAGAAGCCCAGCGACATCACATAGCCGCAGTATTCGTCCTTTTCGTATTTGTCAACCTGCTCTTTGTCCCGCGACAGCCAAGCGAATTTTTGCCCTTGGCTTTCAAAAGGCTTGTTATATGCGCCGAAGCTCATTTTGTCTATGAGCTTGCCCGGTTTGTCGGGGCCGAAAATGGCGTTTTGAATGGATGCGATTGCCAGCCCCGACGCCACAAGCGCGCTTTTCATATACGCCGTGCCGCTTAAAATAACGCCCTTAAGCTTATTGGAATACTTTTCCATATATGCCTGCGAAAGGAAGCTGCCGTAGCTGTGGCCAATCAAAACCACTTCGGTATTATAGGTATTCTTAATATAGTCGATAAGCATGTCCATGTCCTTTATGGTTTGCACAAAGGAGTTGCCGCTTACTTGGCCTTTCTCTCCCGTCGCCGAAAATCTGTGCCCCCTGTGGTCGTCGGCTACTACCACATAACCGAGTTTATTGAGAAATAAGGCGAAATCGTCATATCTGTCGGGATGCTCCGCCATTCCGTGGCTGATAAGTATTCCCCCTTTAATATTCTCAACATTATCCCAAATATTAACGCTGATTTTCTGTTTGTCAAAGGTATCCATTTTGATTTGTTTCATATATATAACACCTCTTGTCTTTATTTATAATATTATACAACCATAACGCAAATTAATCAATAGCAAACAACCTTAAATATTATTTATTGTTTGGTACATATTAATAATGATTAAAGAATTTATAAGGCGTAAAACCCGTTATCGTCAATAAAAACAGCAGCCAAATTTTAGCTGGTTTAGTTTTGCCGCTTTTTGCAGATACTTTATTTGGGAGGTGATATTATGGCGCAAAACAAAAACAATCAGAGAAATAAAGATAATCAGAGAAACAAGCAGAAGAACAATAACAATCAAAGAAACAACAATTGTTAAGTTTAATGCGTTAATTTTATTACGATACAAAAAGCGGGGGATAAATCCCCCGTTTTTTATCCGTGGATTTTTCTGTCATAGACTATTTTGCCGTCAATAATGGTATACAGCGTATGGGTAAACGTCAGCATGGGATTGCCGTCAAAAATCGCTATATCGGCGTCTTTCTCTGGAACCAAACTTCCCACCCTATGCGAAACATTGCAAATTTCGGCAGCGTTTATGGTTATGGCTTTCAATGCTTCCTTAAAATCCATTCCTTCCCTTACGGCCAAACCCGCGCAAATAGGCAAACAATTTATTCTGGATACTGGATGGTCGGTGGTTATTGCCACTTTTATGCCTTTTGCCGCAAGCGCCCCCGCTGTTTTGAAATCCATATACTGCACTTCGATTTTATTGCGGGAAGCAAGGTTGGGCCCCGCAATTACGGGATAACCGCTGCGGGCTATTTCGTCGGCGATAAGATGCCCTTCGGAGCAATGGTCGATAGTCATATTCAAATCAAATTCTTTTGCTATTCTTATGGCGGTGATAATATCGTCCGCTCTGTGCGCGTGGGCTTTTAAGGGTATTTTTTTGTCAAATACCGCAATCCAGCACTCTTTATCAAATTTTATTTCAAAACTTTGGTTTTGTTCCAAAGCTTCTTTCTTCTTCTCATAATACGCCTTGGCTTTGCACAATTCCTCCCTGAGCAGCGCCGCTATGGCCATGCGCGTGGACGGCATAACGCCTTGATCGCTGTATGTGGCTTTGGGGTTTTCGCCGAAGGCTATTTTCATGGCGGACGGCTCCAGCACCACAAGGTCGTCTATAGCTCTGCTGCCGAAAGTTTTAATGAACGCGAATTGTCCTCCCACCACATTTGAACTGCCTTGCCCCGTATGCACCGATGTTATGCCGCTCCTTATCGCCACTCCGAAAGCGGGATCCATGGGATTAATGGCGTCCAATGCCCTTAAATGTGGGGCAACGGGCTCCACATCCTCGTTGCAGTCTTCTCCCTCAAATCCTTTTTTTTCTTCGGTAATTCCAATATGCGAATGCGCGTCTATAAGACCGGGCATTACCCAGCAATTATCGGCGTCGATAACCTCGCAATCGGGCATTTCTTTGATATTGGCGGCAACTTCAATTATTTTTCCGCGGTCAATCAATACGCAACCTTTTTCATAATCCTTTTCCGCCATGGTCAGGACTTTGGCGTTTTTTATCAACAGCATAAAAAAATCCTCTTATTGAATTTGTCAATAAAAGGATTATTTACAATGTTAAGATATTTAACGCTGGTTTATTAAGCCATTTTGTCCGAAAGCAACTGACCGCCCAATATGTGTATGTGCAAATGCCCTACCGTTTGACGGGCGTCCGTGCCTTTGTTGGATACAAGCCTAAAGCCGCCTTGCAACCCCAAATCGTTGGCGATTTGAGACAGCGTTTTCAAGCATTTGCCCAACTTGACCGCTTGTTCTTCGGTCATTTCAATTATATTGGCATAATGCTCTTTGGGCAAAAGCAAATAATGGATTTTGGCTTGAGGATTGATATCTTTGATTATCAGCATATCCTCGTTTTCAAAAACCTTTTGGGCGGGTATCAATCCCGCTATGATTTTACAAAAAATACATTCGCTCATATTATCACCTCTCCCATTAATCCGTCTTTATAGATTTCTTTGGGCAAAACCTCGGCCGTTTGGGCGTCGGATTTTGCGTATACTCTGATATATCTTTCCGAATAACCGCTTTTTATTCCCTTGCTTTCTTCCTCAAAAAGCACCTTTTGGGTTATTCCTATATTAGCATTCAAATAATTTTTTTGCAAATCTTTCTTTAATTCGAGCATAACCGCCACCCTGCCGCTTACAATGTCCTTGGGCAGCAATTTCAATTTTGCCGCCGCCGTTCCCTCCCTTGCCGAATATGGGAACACATGTATATCGGCAAATTTTGCCTTTTTGACAAATTCAACGGTATTCTCAAACATCTTTTGCGTTTCAGTGGGATAGCCGATTATTAAATCCGTGGTTATGGCGGCGTTGGCGTCATATGAACGGATAAGCTTTATTTTGTCCATATATTCCTCGGCGGTATAACGCCTGTTCATACTGCGCAAGACATCGTTGTCCCCGCTTTGCAAAGACAAATGAAAATGGGGGCAGAATTGTTTCAGCTGAAACAAAGCGTCCAACAATTCTTCCGTCAATCCTTCGGCATGGAATGAACCTAACCTTATCCTTACGTCTATGTCTTTTATTCTTCTTATTAAATCGGCAAAGCTTGCGCCTTTATCTTTGCCGTAAAGCGTAAGATTTATTCCAGTAAGCACAATTTCCGCGTTGCGCTGTGAAAGGCTTTGTATTTCCCGATATATTTCCTCAATATCTCTTGAGCGGCTGCGCCCCCTAAGATATGGTATTATGCAATAGGAACAAAAATTATCGCATCCGTCCTGCACCTTGACATAGGCTCTGGTTCTGAAAGAGCTATGGGAATTTTCGTGCGGCTTATCGCTAAGCGGATTGTTTTCTTTATCTATAATATTGATTATTCTGGATTTATCTTTTGCTCCCCAAATATAAGCCACTTGAGGCTTTTGAAATTTTTCGGGATGGTATTCGCCCGCGCACCCCCACACAAACACTTTGGCTTTGGGATTGTGTTTCAAGCATCTTGTTATGGCCTGCCTTGATTTCCTTTCGGCTTCGGCGGTAACGGCGCAAGTGTTGATTACATATATATCAGCATATTCAAGCTCGGAAGACACCTCGTAACCTCTTTGGCAAAGCTCTTGCGCCAAAGCGTCGCTTTCATACTGATTGACTTTGCAGCCCAAATTAAAAATCACGGCTTTCATAGTTTATCCATTCCCTGCAAACATAAAGTAAGGGCGGACACAACCGCCGTGGGCACTCTCAAAATACGCTTGCCCAATGTAAGTATATTAAAGCCTTTTTGTTTGGCTTTTTGTATTTCCTCAACCGAAAAACCGCCTTCGCCGCCGATATATAAAGCTATCTTTTGAGCGCTTGACAAATCGATATCTTTTATTCTATTCTCTCTTTCATATTCATAAAATAACAGATTTGCTCTTTCTTCCTTATCGGCGTCCTCAAAAGCCGACAGCAAACTTGTCAATTTGCCCAAACTCATCAGATTGGGCCTTCCGCATTGTTTGGAGCTTTCCAATATAATTCTGTTCAGCCTGTCATAATTCACATTTTTTATGTTGGTATGCTGCGAGGAAAAGGGAACAAGCTTGGTTACTCCCAGCTCCACCGCTTTCTGAACCACGGTATCCAATTCCTTGCATATCCCGATATACAAAGTAATGTCCGTATCGCCGTAAGCGGGGTTTATTTCGGTTTTTTCGATTTCGGCAACAAGAAAATTTTTGCCCACGCTTTCCACCGCGCAATAATAATCTTTATCGGTGTTGTCGTTGACGATTATTTTGAAGCCCTTTTTTATTCTCAACACCTTTGCGGCGTGGTAAAACTCATCGCCGTTTAAAATAATTTTATTGTCGATTACGGGTTCAAAAGTAAAAAACCTCTTATAATCCATTTGATTTCCTCATCAATAAAGCCGACCAGCCTTCCTCTTCCAAATTTTTTTCTATGATAAAGCCTTTGGGTTCAAAGCATTCTTTGACCTGCTTCGATTTTCCTTTGATTATTCCCGAACAAATCAAATAACCGCCCTCGGCGATATGCTTGTCCGCAACAGCTTGGGATATGTTTATAAGAATGTCCGCCGTAAGGTTGGCAAGTATGATGTCGGCTTTAATGTCGGCGTTGTTTTTTGTCCAATCCGCGTTTTCTATTATAACACAATCTTGAACGCCGTTAATTAAAGCGTTTTGCTTGGCGGCTTCAACGGCTACGCTGTCAATGTCGCACATATGACAGCTTCGGGCGTTTGATTTTATGGCGGCTATCCCCAATATGCCGCTGCCGCATCCTATGTCCAGCGCCCTTTTTCCCGTAAAATCCAGCTCGGACATCAGCTTTAAGCATAATCTCGTGGATTGGTGCTCTCCCGTTCCGAACGCCATGCCCGGGTTTATATAGATTTTAATTTTTTCCGACCGAACTTGACCTTTTTGCCATTCGGGAATGATAATATATCTGCCCGCTTCCAAAGGTTTATAGTACTTTTTCCAATTCTGATACCAATCAATATCGCAATCGGCAACGCTGATTTTTACGCTTAAGCCGTAATCATTCAACACGCTTTTAAGTTCCTCAAGCTTTTCTTCCAATAATTCTTGGGATACAAAACCGCTTACCTTGACGGCTTTGTCGTCCTCAGTGCAAAGCAGGTTTTCTTCGATATAATCCCAATAGAGGTTATCCTTGTCGTTTGTTAATTGTTTAATATCGTTTTTGTCGTCAATTTTGACGCCGTTGCAGCCAATAATAAAAAAGGCATCGGAAACCAATTCCGCGCCTTCGGTATCCGTAATTACCATAATTTCTTTACAAATCACTTTTATATACCCTTAATGCTTTTTTTGAATTTTTGCACTTTTTCAAAATCGGCTTTCTCAAAAGCTTTTTCCAGCTCCCTGAGTTTGCTACGCTGAGCCATGCTCAAGCTTTTGGGAATGTCCACCATAATCTTGACGAACAAATCCCCGTGCGCGTCCTTTCTTAAATGCTTGACGCCTTTCCCTTTTACCCTTATTACTGTTCCGTCCTGCGTTCCCTCGGGAATGTCTATGGGCAGCATTCCCTGCATGGTGGGAATTTCCATTTTGGCTCCCAACGCCGCCTGGATAAAGGTAATGGGATAATCCATATGCAAATTGACGCCGTCCCGCTTAAATATGGGATGCGGGCTTACCTTAAAAATAATAATGAGGTTGCCGTTGTTGCCGCCCGCGCTTTCCGCCGCTCCCCCTTCCCCTCTCATGGTCAGCATTTGCCCGTTGTCCACTCCCGCGGGGATTCTGACTTTTATTGTCCTTTCACGGATTACTCTGCCCTTGCCTTTGCACTCGTCGCATTTTTCTTCAATAATTCTGCCCTTTCCGCGGCAATTGTCGCAGGTTCTTGTGGTTTGCATAACGCCGAAAGGCGTTCTTTGGCTTATTCTTATGCTGCCGCTGCCGCCGCATCTGGGGCATGTCTTGATTGAGGAGCTGTTTTTGGCGCCGCTGCCGCCGCAGCTTTTACATCTTTCCACCCTATTGAAAGTTATTTCTTTCTCCGCGCCAAAAAAGGCTTCGGCAAAAGTAAGGTTTAACACCACCTCGATATCGTCGCCGTCTCTTTCATAATGGGTACGGGAAGACCTTCCCCCCGTAAAAACATTAAATATATTGTTAAGTATGTCATCGGCAAAGCTGTCGCCGAACGGATTAAATCCGCCAAAGCCATTGCCCATGACAGGCCCGTCTTCGCTTCCGAACTGATCGTAAGTAGCTTTCTTTTGGGGGTCGGAAAGCACTTCGTAAGCGTGCTGAATCTCTTTGAATTTTTGTTCAGCTTCCTTCTTTTTGCTCTCTTCGGCGGTAGCGTATACATCGGGATGATATTTTTTTGCCAGACGGCGATACGCGGATTTTATCTCATCCGCGCTCGCGTCCCTCGACACCCCGAGTATGCCGTAATAATCTTTATTTGCCATAAACCAAATGCTCTTTTAATTTATTTGATATCGTCAGGATTTACATTAATGGTGCTTTCGCCTTCCTCAAAATTGTTGTTGTCTCCGCCTTGTGCCTGCGCGTTCTGATACAAGTTGGTGAATATCGGATTGGCGGTTTTGCTTAACTCTTCGGTAAGCTCTTTAATTTCATCGACGGTCTCGGCTTTGGAAAGCTTTTCCTTGGCGTTTTTAACGGCTTCTTCCAGCGTATCCTTGTCGGATTGACTGAGCTTATCGCCCGATTCTCTTATGGTTTTTTCTACGGAGAAAATCAGTTGCTCCGCTGAATTGCGCATATCCACAAGCTCTTTTCTCTTTTTGTCTTCTTCGGCATATTTCTCGGCGTCCTGAATCGCTCTGTCAATATCTTTCTGGGTAAGATTGCTGGAAGCGGTGATGGTAATGTTATTGGATTTGCCTGTGCCTTTATCTATTGCTGTTACGCTGACTATGCCGTTGGCGTCAATATCAAAAGTAACTTCAATCTGGGGCACTCCTCTGGGCGCCGGAGGTATGCCGGTCAATTCAAATCTGCCCAAGGTCTTATTGTCGGCGGCCATGGCTCTTTCGCCTTGAATAACATGGATTTCCACCGAAGTTTGATTATCCGCCGCGGTTGAGAATATTTGCGACTTTTTGGTGGGAATGGTGGTATTCCTTTCAATAAGCTTTGTGGCCACTCCGCCCATAGTTTCAATTCCCAAAGAAAGCGGGGTAACGTCAAGCAAAAGCACGTCTTTGACATCGCCCGCAAGCACGCCAGCCTGAATGGCCGCGCCCAGCGCCACGCATTCGTCGGGATTAATGCCCTTGTAGGGCTCTTTGCCGGTTATTTTCTTGACGGCTTCCACAATGGCGGGAATTCTTGTTGAGCCGCCCACAAGCACAACCTTGTCAATCTGGCTTGTGGATATGCCTGCGTCTTTAAGCGCTTGCTTAACGGGCTCAAGCGTTTTTTGCACCAAATGTTCGGTCATGGCCTCAAATTTAGCTCTCGTCAATTCCAAATCAATATGCAAAGGACCGTTGGGGCCTACCGTAATGAAAGGCAAGTTAATGGAAGCTTTGGTCATACCCGAAAGGTCTATTTTTGCCCTTTCAGCGGCCTCTTTAACTCTCTGCATGGCCATTTTGTCTTTGCTCAAATCTATGCCGTCGCTGTTTTTGAATTCGCTGACAATCCAATCCATAATGACTTTGTCAAAGTCGTCGCCACCCAATCTTGTGTCGCCGCTTGTGGCAAGCACTTCAAAAACCCCGTCTCCCAAGTCAAGAATGGACACGTCGAAAGTGCCGCCGCCCAAGTCGTAAACCAATATTTTTTGCGACTTGTTATCCTTATCCAAGCCATAGGCCAGCGCCGCCGCCGTGGGCTCGTTAATTATTCTGAGCACTTCAAGGCCGGCTATTTTGCCTGCGTCTTTAGTGGCCTGACGCTGAGAGTCCGAAAAATAAGCGGGCACGGTAATAACCGCTTGGGTTACTTTTTGTCCCAAATACGCCTCGGCGTCATTCTTAAGCTTTGTCAATATCATGGCCGAAATTTCGGGGGGCGTGAAGGTTTTGTCGTCAATAGTAACTTTATAATTGGTGCCCATTTCTCTTTTTATAGAGGTAATAGTTTTTTCGGGATTGACTATTGCTTGTCTTTTCGCGACTTGACCCACAAGTCTTTGTCCGTCTTTGGAAAAAGCGACTACCGAAGGCGTTGTCCTGCTGCCTTCCGCATTGGGGATAACCACGGCTTCGCCGCCTTCCATAACCGCTACGCATGAGTTAGTCGTTCCAAGGTCTATTCCTATTATCTTTGCCATATTTTATCTCCTTTTATTAATAAATGTTTTTTATTTAGATACTTTGACCATCGCCGGTCTGAGAATTTTTGTTTTGTTTCTGTAGCCTTTTGAGTATACCTCAACCACCTTGATTTCGCCGTCATCTTGGGCTTCGCCGCTTTCTTCTTTGGCTATGGCGTGATGCATGTCGGGATTAAAAGCTTGCCCCATGGCCTCGATTTCGCATACGTCAAATTTCTTCAAAATATCTTTGAGCTGCTTAAGTATTAATTCCATACCGCTTTTTGAGGTTTGGTCTTGAATAACCGCAAGGCCTCTTTCAAAATTATCTATTACGGGCAAAAGCTCTATTATGACATCGCATATGCCGTCGCCGCGGCTTATTCGGGCGCTTTCCGCCGTTCTCTTCCGATAATTTTCAAACTCCGCTTGCAAGCGCTGCAGCAAATCCTTATATTCTTCAGCCGTTTGCTTGGCTTCCTCCAATTGCGCGGAAAGGCTTTTGGTCTTAGCCTTCTTTTTTTCGTCTTTTTGCTGCTCTTGCTCGGCCGCCGCCTTTATTTCTTCATTTGAGCTTGTCGTATTTGTCATCTTTTCCTCCATGGCTAATTTCTTCAAGGGTCTTTCCCACATAATTCAATACGGACACCACTTTTGAATAATCCATTCTTTCAGGTCCAATTACCCCGGCATGCCCTATTTCTTTGCCGTTAATTTTATATTTTGCCGTTACTATGGCGCATTTGTCTAAAGCTTCGTCCTTGCCAATCCTTACGGTAAACTCAATGTCTTGGTTTTCTTCGATAAGCTCTGCTATGCGCTCTTTTTTGTCTATAACGGATAATATGTTGCGCGTGGTATCAAGGTCGTATTCGGGATGATCCAGCATCTTTGAGGCGCCTTCGATAATCACGCTGGAATTTTTGTCTTCTTCATAGCTCAACAATATGGCGACTATATTTTCGTATAATTCCTTAAAGTCTTTAAGCTCGGTATTGATAATTTCATCGGCCTGCTTAATTTCGGCCACGGTTTTTCCCTCAAAGATTTTGTTCAGCAGATTATTGGCGTCCTCTATATATATCGGGTTTATGGTTGCCGATAAGGTGATTATCTTATCCCTGATTATGCCGCTGTCCGTAATGATGATTACCAGCGCCGAACGACTGTCAAGGTCCACCAATTTTATTCTTTTGATTTTTACCCTGTTTATATTGCTAAGCACAATGACAGAAGTATAGTTGGTAACATCGCTTATGACTTTGGCCGCTCTTTTTACTATTTCCTCTATGCCGTCAAACCTTGATTTGAAAGAAGCGTTGATAAGCTCAATTTCTTTGCGCCGCAAAGGCAGCTTGACCATAAACTTATCGACATAAAGCTTATAGGCCTTTTTTGAGGGGATTCTGCCCGCGGAAGTATGGGGCTGAATAAGATAGCCCATATCTTCAAGAGCGGACATCTCGGACCTTATTGTAGCGGAGCTTATCTCATTAAAGTGCTTTTGCTGAATTTCACCGGAAGAAACAGGCGAAGCGCTTTTTATATACTCATCCACCACAGCTTTAAGAATTCTTTCTTTTCGTTCGGATAGCTTATCCTTATCCATTTGCCTACCTTTAGCAATAAAAAAATTGACTGTTAGCAGTCATAATCTTAGAGTGCTAAAATCATTATATCATTATTATATGCGATGTCAAGCAAAAAATACAATAAAAAAAATTAGATTGATATTAAGAATTATTGACAGTTAAATATGTTTTTCCAAAAAAAGTTTTGCCGCCATTTTTTCGGCTTCTTTTTTGCTCCTCCCCCGGCCTTCCGAAGCGTACTCTCCGTCCACGAATAATTTGACAAGGAATTTATCGCCTTTCTTTTCAAAACGGAATTCGGCTTTCTTGCCGTTCTTGGCGCAGTTTTCCAGCAATAAAGATTTATGGTCCAAGAATTTTTGGCGGTTTTCTATGTCTTTTATTTCGCCGTCAAGAAATCTGAGCGCGAACTTTCTGCATTCTTCCAAATCATAGCCGCTGTCCCGCAAAATGGCGGCGGCGATTGATTCAAACAAGTCGCATTTGACGCTTTGGCTTTTTATTGCCTCTTCCCTTATATTGCCGTTGCCCACCCGAAGGTATTCAATCAAGCCCGTTTTGTCTATTGCCGCGCTTAAGCATTGGGCGGACACAATAATGGACTTGGCTTTAGATAATTTGCCTTCGTCTATGTCGGGATATCTTTCGTACAATTCCCTCGCTATGATGAAACCTATGGCGGAATCCCCCAAAAATTCCAATCTTTCATAAGAAGGCTTGGCCTTTTCGTTTGTGTAAGACGAATGGGTAAAAGCCCTTTCCAATAATTCGGGGTTCTTGAACTTATAACCTATTATTTCTTCAATCAGCGATTTATCAAACTCTTTCAATGATTGCTTCCTCGATTTTTTCCACAACGCCGCTTTCCGCCATTTGCTTTGCCTGCAGTATTGAAGCGCAAATAGATTTTGCCTTGGAACTGCCGTGCGATTTAATGACAATTTTTTTAAGCCCCAGCAATACCGCGCCACCGTTTTCGTTATAATCCATTTTTTTCTTTATGGACTTAAATATCGGTTTTAATAACAGGTAGCCGAGTTTAGCCCGCAATCCGCCTTGCATAATTCCTTTTTTGATTAATTCAAAAATGCCTATTGCCGTTCCTTCGCAAGACTTTAGCGCCACATTGCCGCTGAAACCGTCCGATACCACCACATCGTAATCGCCGCCGATAAGGTCTCTTCCCTCAATGTTGCCCGCAAAGTTGACACCCGATTCTTTCAATAAAGCAAAAGCTTCTTTGCTCAAAGCGTTGCCTTTGGTGTCTTCGGTTCCGTTGGAAAGCAAAGCCACGCGGGGATTTTCCACATTATGAACGGTTTTCATGAAAGCACTGCCCATTATGGCGAATTGCACTAAATTTAACGCTTTAGGGTCGGAATTCGCTCCGCAGTCAATAAGCGCCACGCTTTTGTTTTCGCCGTTAACGGCGGGCAATAAAGGACAAAGCCCCGGCCTGTTTATGCCTTTTATTCTCTTAAGCAGCAGCACCGCTCCCGTAAGTACGGCGCCCGTGCTGCCCGCCGAAACCATGCCCGCGGCTTCTTCGTCGGCGTTAAGTATATCAAAGCATTTAACTAAAGAAGAATCCTTTTTTTGCCTTAAAGCTTCGGTGGGAGAGTCGTCGTTGGTTATCACTTCTTCGGCGTTGATTATTTCCACGCGGCTTGCGTCAAAATCAAATTTTCGCAAAATTTCTTTAATTTCTTTTTCTTTGCCGATTAATACAACCGAAAACCCTTTTTCTTTATTCAAAGCGTCAACAGCGCCTTTAAGTATTTCAAAAGGGGCGTAATCGCCGCCGTAAGCGTCTACAACAATCTTCATAATTCTCTCCTTAGTTTATAAATACAATAATAAGAGGAGATCTCTCCTCTTATGCCCAAAAAACTGTCCGCAAGCGGACTTTATACGATTAATCTTTCTTTTTTTCTTTAGCTACCACCACGGGTTTGCCGTCATAATAACCGCATGCGGGACAAACCTTATGGCTGGGTTTAAGCTCGTGGCATTGAGGACATTCGCTCAAATTGGGCGCCGTCAATTTCCAATTAGCGAATCTCTTATTGCTTCTTTGCTTAGATACTTTATTTTTTGGTACCGCCATTTTTCGCACCTCCGACTATATTTTTTAGTATTGCAAAGGGGTTGTTGTCGTCGCTGTCGGAGCGGCAATCGCAATCATGATTATTCAAATCGCATCCGCATAGAGCGCATATGCCCTTGCAATCTTCTTTACAAAGTATTTTGCTTGGAATATTCAGCAGGATATTCTGGTATGCCGCTTCATCCAAGACAGCCTTATTGTTTTCTATAGCATATTCCCCTTTGTCCGCGTTGGCATGAAATGTTTCGTTAAAAGGCAGTTTAATATTTATTTCCACATCCTTAAGACACCTGTCGCATTGAGCGTCAAGCTTAGCGGTAAGTTCGCCGATTACGGACAAATCCCCCTTACGCAGAATGTAACTGCCCTTAAAGTTTATATCGCCGTCAAATTTTAAGTTTCTGTACTCAAAAAGCGTATTATCGCCTTTTATGCTGCCTTCTATCGAATACTGCTCGTTTTCGACGGCTTTCAAAAGGTCTATATGCATATGTATGTTATTATAAGTACATTATCAGCTTTTTGTCAAACCATTTAAGGCATAAATTACGCCATATTCCCCACCAATTCCACCGTCTCTCTGGCTATTACCACTTCCTCGTTTGTGGGGATAATCACCACTTTAACCTTTGAATTCTTTTTGTGTAGTTCGCAGAATTCAGATCTGGGCGCCTTATCGTTAAACTCAAAATCAAAATCAATGCCGAAGCACTCCAGACCTTGCATGATAAGCTTCCTCGCGGTATTGGAGTTCTCGCCTATGCCGCCGGTAAACACTATCATATCCAGTCCGCCCATAGCCGCCACATAAGAGCCTATATATTTTTTTATGCGGTATTGGAACATGTCCATGGCAAGAATGGCCCTTTCGTCCCCGCTTTGGGCTTTGACTTCCAAATCCCTGAAGTCGCTTACTCCGCTTAAGCCCAAAAATCCGCTTTTCTTATTGAGAATACTAACCGCTTCCTGCGCCGTTATACCTTTTTGCTCCACCATAAAGCTTACTACGGTGGCGTCCACGTCCCCGCTTCTTGTGCCCATGACAAGTCCTTCAAGCGGCGTAAGCCCCATGGATGTGTCTATGCATTTTCCGTTTACCACCGCCGCCAACGAGCTGCCGTTGCCCAGATGGCAGGTGATTATTTTGGAATTTTCCTTTTTCAAATATTTAATGGCTTCGCCCGTTACATATTTATGCGAAGTGCCGTGAAAGCCGTATTTCCTTATTTTATATTTTATATAATCTTCATACGGTATGGCGTACATGTAAGCCTTTTGGGGCATGGTGGAATGAAATCCCGTATCGAACACCGCCACCATGGGAGTGGACGGCATAACTTCTCTGCAAGACTCAATGCAAGCGATATTGGCGGGCATGTGCAGAGGACCGAGCACGGCGTTCTTTTTGCAAATCCTTATTACCTCTTCGTCGATTATCACGCTTCTGTCAAAATCTTCGCCGCTGTGCAATACTCTGTGCCCCACGGCTTTAATTTCCGAAATGTCGTTGACAACGCCGTATTCTTTATGGGTAAGCGCTTCTATTACCAATTGCAAGGCCATGGTATGGTTGTCCAAAGGCCTTTTTATTTTCAGCTCCGACGACCCTTTTTTATGCGCCAGCAAAGAATTTTTCACGCCTATTCTTTCCACCAATCCTTTGCAAATCATGGTCTCGGTATCCATATCGATGACTTGATATTTCAATGACGAACTGCCTGCGTTAATAACCAAAACTTTCATAATTTTCTCCCCCTATGACGCCTGCAAGGCCGTAATCGCCACCACGCCTACCACATCGTCGCTGCTGCAACCTCTGCTCAAATCGTTGACGGGCTTGTCCAGTCCCTGACAAATAGGCCCTATGGCTTCCGCGCCCGCAAGTCTTTGGGTAAGCTTATAACCGATATTTCCCGATTGCAAATCGGGGAAAACCAGCACATTCGCCCTTCCGCCTATTTCGCTGGAAGGGGCTTTAAGAGCGGCGACTTCGGGCACCAACGCGGCGTCAGCTTGCAATTCCCCGTCCACTATCATTTCCGGATTCATTTTTTTCAGCATTTCGGTAGCTGCGATAACCTTATCGGCAAACTCATGCTTGGCGCTGCCTTTGGTGGAGAAAGAGAGCATGGCCACTTTGGGCTCTTTTATGCCCGCGATTACCCTTGCGCTGTCCGCGCTCGCCAAAGCTATGTCCACAAGATGCTCGGCATTGGGATTTATGTTGACGGCGCAATCGCCGAATATCAAAACGCCGTTTTCGCCAAAAGGCGAACCTTCGGGAAGACACATAATGAAGCAGCTTGACACCGTTTTTATTCCCTTTCTGGCTTTAATTATTTGCAAAGCGGGCCTTAACACATTGCCCGTTGAATTGACGCAACCCGCCACCATGCCATCGGCGTCGCCGTTTTTTACCATTAAGACTCCGAAATACAAAGGATTCTTTACCAGCTTTTCGGCTTCTTCCATGGTCAGGCCTTTGATTTTTCTTAATTCAAACAACAGATTCTTGTAATCTTCGGCTTTTTCCGAAGTTAAAGGATCCACAATATTAATTCCGTCAAGATTGCCGCCGCTTAACGCAAGTATCTTGTCTTTGTTCCCTATCAAACTAATCCTCGCGATGTTCAATCGGGTTATTTTGCGGGCGGCTTCAATAATGCGGCCGTCCTCCCCTTCGGCAAGCACAATGTGTTTGTTGAGTTTTTTAGCTTTTTCATAAATGGTGTTCATTAATGCGGACAATTTGCGCCTCCAAAATGTTTTTGATTTTTTGTCTTAAGTGTATTATAATAAGTAAAAAGCAATACCTATATGATTATACTCTTTTGTATAAAAAAATCAAGTCTATTTTAACATAAAAGCGAGGACAAATGAAAGCCACAGCCATAATCTGCGAATACAATCCTTTGACAAACGGACATCTTGAGCACTTGAAAAAAGCCAAGGAAGAAACCGGCGCCGATACCCTTATCGGAATTATGAGCGGAAGCTTTACCCAAAGAGGAGAAGCCGCCATCGCCGACAAATATCAGCGCGCCGCGGTCGCGGTCAGATTGGGCATGGACATCGTATTGGAGCTGCCTACCGTATTCGCCCTTTCTCCCGCCGATAATTTCGCTTACGGCGCAATGAAAATAATATCCGCTTTGCCGCATGTTGAATATTTAAGTTTCGGCAGCGAGTGCGGAGACGCTCAATTATTGGAACAAACCGCGGAGCTGTTGATTGACGAGCCCCAAGAAATCAAACAAAAGCTTAACGATTATCTTGCCCAAGGTTTTTCTTTCCCCAAAGCGCGCGCCAAGGCCGTGGACGATTATATAGACAACCATAGCGAATATTCATCTTTGAAAGGGGTGTTGGATTCTCCCAACAATATTTTGGGGATAGCCTATATTACGGCCGCCAAAAAATTAGGAGTAAACATAAAATTCCATACCATAAAAAGAATAGGCGGCGGCTATAATGACGAGTTTATTGAAAATTCCTTTCCTTCGGCGACCGCCATACGAAAAGCGGTAAAGGAAGGCAGACTGCCCCAGCTCAAAGAGTTTGTGCCGCCTTTTACCTACAATCTTCTTGAAAACTATGATTCCAGAGGGACTTCTTTGGGGGATTTAATACTTTTTAAGCTGAAAGAATTAAGCTCAAGCGAGCTTGAGAATTATTACGACATTTCGGGCGGACTTCACAACAGGCTTAAGATAGCGGCGGATATGTCGTCCACATACGAGAAATTTTTAGAAAACGCCAAAACAAAAAAATATACTTTGGCCAAGATAAAAAGAGTGTCGCTTTACGCTCTGCTGAACATCACGAAAGACATATATGAGCTTGCCTCCAACAGCCCGCCTTATTTGTTTGTTCTGGCTCTCAATAAAACAAGAAAGGATATTCTTTCGGAATTGAATAAGGCATCCGACAATGTGCTAGTGCGCTATTCCGATATAGATAAGGTCGACAAAACGCTTCGCCCGCTGATAAAGCTTGATTTCAAAGCCCAAGGCGTGCTCTCAATCATAAACCGCGACAATCAATATATCAAAAAAATGATGCTTGTTTGATTTAACGATATCCTAAAACGAGGATTTTCAAAACAAAAAGCCGCATTAAAATGCGGCTTTTATGGTTTAATTCGCGATACCTGTTTATTCTTTATCGGTATCGGGCTTCTCGGCTTGGGCGGCTTCCGCTTTTTCGGCTTGGGGAGAAATTTCGCTGCCGCTTGCTTTTTTTGCTTTAAGCGTTTTCACGATAAAGTATGCTCCCACCGCCATACCGCCTCCGCCTATAACAGAGCCTATAACGATTAAAGCTATTTCCCAGCCCGCCAAGCCTTCTTTGGGTTTATCTATGGCTGAAAATTCGCCCGTTTGATAATTGTATTGATAGCCTTGATAATATAGGTTGTCTCCGTCAAAGACAAGTTTGCCGAAGGTGGGATTGCTCAACGCGGGATTATGCAATTGCTTTCCGTTATAGACGGGTACTTTGTCGTTATCCACATATTTGTAGAATTTATTGCCTATGGTGCCGAGGTTAACAAACAAAGTGCCTTTGTCGCCTATCTTGGTGGTTTGGTTCTTGACGCCTTTTATGATATTCCCTTTGCCGTCAAGATAGTAAGTTTCGTTGTAGGTATGGTCATGACCTGAAAGCACAAGATGTACGCCGTTGGTTTCAAATATGGGGCCGAGCTGCGCTCTCATGTTAATTATTTCTTTGTCGTAAGAGTGAGAGCCCGCGCTGTACAGACTCTTGTGCATAAGCGCGACTTTATGCTTTTTGTCGGTTTTGCTCAAGTCTTCGATAAGCCATTCGATTTGAGCGTCGCTCAATTTATCGTCGACAATGTCGTTGGTGTTTAATACCGTAAAGTGCACTCCCGAATAATCAAAAGAATAATACGCTCCTGTAGACAGGTCTTGTTCGGGCAAATTGAAATTGAAGTGCATCAACATATAGTTATATTCTTCCACAAACACATCGTCGCTTGAAACATTGTAATCGTCTTTAAGCTCAAAGCTGTATTTGCCGTGATTGCCCACAGCCACCACATGGGTGGTGTTTGCCCAATATCCCATAAGAGTATTGAGATAAAAATCGTATTGGGTAACATTTTTGGAATTGTCCACCAAGTCGCCCGTATTGATAACAAAATCATAGCCGTTTTCAAACACTTTATCCATTTTTGAAAGTATTTCGCCTATTTTTTCATAAGCGGTGTTGGTGAACGCCTGCGGGTCGGATATAAGCAATACCTCAAAAGCGGCGTTGTTCTGCGAAGGCGCGGTTTTGAAGGTGTAAACATCGCTGAAATATCCGTATTGCGCCGAGCCCACTCTATAAAGGTATTCAGTGCCCGGCTTCAATCCCGTAAGCTCCACGGTATGGCGGGCGGCTTCGGCATAGCCCAGTTGAGCGAAAAGCCCCAAATCTATAAGCCCTACGGTATAGCCGTATATTACGGTATCGCCGTTGACGGTAACAGCCTTCGAGGGGTCAAAATTGTTCTCATTCTTTTCCATATATTGAATAACGCTGTCGGTTATCCTCATATCGGTAAACCATGTAAAATTCTTGTCGGTGGCGGGGTCTTCCCCAAAAGTTACCGTCAGCTTCGCGGGCAGTTTGCCGTTTTGAATGGTGGGGACATCTTGCCTGCCCTCCGAAGTATATGTATATTTGTCGCCCTTTTCAAGCAACACTACTTTGGGGTCTTTATCGGCATCGGGGGAAGAATCGGTAGCGAAAGAAATAAGTATGTTCGCGGCTATTTCTCCCAATCCCGTGTAGAAAGACTCTGTCAGATAGCCGTCTATGGTGTCATCCAAGAATTCCATTACCTCTTTGCCTTCAAGGTCAAACTGCAGCCCGAATCTTGCCGCCAAATCGGAGCTTAAGAAGCTGCTGATAACCCTTCCCACAATGAAGTTGGCTATCGGTTCGTCTTCCTTATAGCCTATAAGGCTCATCGCCAGTTCCAAAAGGCCTTTTATTTCTTCAGCTTCGGATAAATCCAAGGGAGTGGTGGCAAGTTTATCGATAAGGAAATATAAGCCTCTGTCTTTATCAAGCAATATGTCCATGGCGTCTTTTACGAATTGTCCGCTTTGAAGATATGCCAATCCGTCTTGAATTTTTTGCGGAAGACCTTCCACCGAGCTTGGCTCATTGCCGTATATATGGCTTAAATAACAAGTCATTACAAAATCGAAAACATAGGTGTCTTCGGCCACTTCTATCTCTAAAAGGCGATTGACAAGCTCTTCGGCAAACCCGAACAGCTTATTTTCTTTATATACGGGATTGTCGCCCGAATATTCATAATCGGCCAGCACTTTTTCATTGATTTCGTCTACCAGCACATCCAAAACTTTATCGATGTAGGTTTTTAGGCTGTCCAAAGGCATATTGAGGAAGCTGTCCGGCAAAACGCCCTTAATCATGTCTTTAAGCATATCCAATACCGAAGGAGCAACATAGGCTTCAAGTATGTTTTCTATGATATTGTCATACATTCTCCTTCTTGCGTAAGCCGAATAATTGGTAATTTTTTTGGCTTCCCAGTCTACAAAATCCTCTACGTGGTTGCGCTCTATATATTCGCGGGTAATATAGCCTTCGTCTATGGCCTTGCTGATATCAAGTTCCTCAAGATAATCATTCCAAACAGTAAGGTTCTGCACCGTTTTGTCCCCCAGCACGCCGTTGGTTATTTTGGCGTATTGCACGCTGGATTCAATGCTGTGATTGGCGGCCGCCTCAAGGTCGGTTATTTGATTGTTGTTAAAAGAAATGTGGTGAGTGATGTCGTTGGAGTGCATATGCCCCGTGAACACATACCTCATACCGTAATCGGCGAGAAAATCCGCTCCGTTAATCCAGTCATTAATGATAAAACCGCTTAAAAGCTCTTTCTGCATGGTCATATGGGGCACTATCGAATGGTGGGCTATTCCCACACAATAATCATCATGCACTTTGTTGTCCAGCAAAAACTGCTGAGTTTCTTTCGTTAAAGTCGCTCCCAGCACATGCCCTTCACTTTCGTTTGATTCCACCACATCCAATCCCACTACGGTAAGGCCCTTGTCCGTTTTGGCTATGTAAGTTAAATCCCCTTCTTCGTAATCGAATTGGTTCTTTTTGGGCTCAAATTGCCATTTAATTTCAATGCCGTCAGCCGTTTCACTGTTTACAAAAGAATAACCTTGCGAGGAAAGTTCGGACTGGGTATAAAAGCTTGCGGCTTCCTCTTCGGTTAAATCGGGAAAACCCAGCGAAGCATAAATTTTTGCCACATCCTTTCTGCTTACATTCCAAGTTTTCCGTTTTGTGCCGTCGGAAAAGTTATATACGGCGTCATTATAAAGGTCATGGTTTCCGAACACTACAAAAATTTGAAATTTTTCCATGCCCTCAATGTCTCTGATTTCGTTTTGTAGCCTTCTCAGACCGTTAGCCACATCGATATGGGATTGGCGTTCGCCGTCTTGTGTTATGTCGCCCGAAAACACAAGATAATCGGGTTTGTTCTCTTTTATTTTCTCAAGAGCGGCATTGAAAACAAGTTCGGATTCCAGCCACATTTTATGAAATTGTTGATGCATATAACTGAAAAACTCTTCGCTTTCGCCGTTATATGAATACCTTAAAGGATAATAATGCGTATCCGTGATATGAGCTATCACTATTTCAGAATCATTGTCCCAAACGGGCTCTTGGGCGGCTTCAACCGTATTGCCGTAAGAAATAAACGCTATGAAAAAGCAAAGAACGATTAAAACAGCCGCAACCGGAATGAACTTTTTGTTGCCGCTAAAAGCTTTCATCATCATGACCTCCAAAGTTAAAGATATGTTGATTTAATTAATTGCCAAAAGTATAAAGCGATATGTTCCGTATGTTCACGCAGAGATATTTATCCGAAGACAATATCAAAACCGCGTTTCGGATATCGGCGTCGTTGAATAAGGAAATGAGTCTGTCGCGGTCGATTTCGTCAAATCCATACGAAGGCTCTTCCAATATGGTGCAAGGCGCGCCTTTTGAAAGGCTTATCGCTACCGCAAGCTTTTTTGCTTCGATTTCATTAAGCGTTCTGCCTTTCTTGTTTAATATTTCCTTATGTATTCCAAGCTTATCCATATACGGCATAAGCTTTGGAAGGGCTGTTTTGAATGTTTTGGATATTTTTTTTGTGGAACGGGCGATGGCGTCTTCAATATCGACAGAGCTTATAATTTCGTCCTTTATTCTCTTGCGGTATTCGTCGCTCAATAGTTCGTAAATGCTTTCGCCGTTATATCTTATTTCGCCTTTGATAAGCTGAATATTGCTGGGCAAGGTTCTCATTATCGAAGAATTTATTATGGACAGCGCTCTTTCCGAAGATGAATATATTCCCGTTATGCCCTTCTTTCTGATATTAAAAGTTATGTCCTTGATTTCGGTCTTTTTATTGTCCTTGTCCATTAAAGTCAAATACTTGACTTCCAAAATGTTGTTGCCAAAATCAAAACTTTCGGTCTTAATAGGGCTTAAGGGCATGCCTTGAAAAAGATTTTCCTCGTTATCCATGATCGCCAAATTAATGGGGGGAAGCCCTCTTTTTTGGCGTTTTTCGTTAGTTTGATTTTTAAGCTCTCGGCTTTGTTCCTTGGCTTTTTGAAGCTCTTCGTCAAGCGCAGCCAGAACGCTTTCCCACTCTTGCTGCCGTTCAAAAGTGGCAATATTTTCGTTGCTCAATTCCTCCAATTTTTGCTTTTCCCTCCTATAAAATTCTTTCTCAAGATTGGTCCTTTGCAACTCCGCTTCCAATTCCAACAGCCTGTTTTGGTATTCAAGCTTATTCCTTTGTTCGATTAAATCCAATTCTTCTTGCTTAAGGGCTATTTGCTGATTCAGCATTTCGCATCTTTTTTGAAATTCAGCTTGCTGCTTTTCCAGAATTTGCTGAAACCTGATATTATATTCTTCCGCCTTTTTCCTCTGTTTTTCAAGGGAATTTCTGATGGACATCGCTTTTCTGGTTGAACGCCTGTTCTCCTTGCGGGTAAGCGGAATATCCGTATCCCTTGTCCACCATAAAGGCGTTTCGTTCCCCGCGTCCGCGTATGCCGCCAATAATTCTTTCTCTCCCGGTATGTTGTCAAAATAGCCCGCCAAAAAATCGGGCGCTTTGTAGCCTGCCTTCGATATGTAAACCGTCTTTACTTCATCCTTATGAACTTTGTCGGACATAACTTGCTCCAGTATATCTAAATTATATTATCACATGTATTTAAACTTTGTCAATGAACATAGAACAATTAAAGAAACAAAAAACCAATAAAAATGAACGGCAATCCATCCGTTGACGGATCGCCGTTCATTCGTCATAGATAATACTATACGAATATCCGAAATGCCGTATACACGAGGATTATAAACCCGCAGACAGCAGGTGGGTTAACGGTCGCAACCTTTTGCCTTCCCCTGGCTATACTGAATATAGGGGGCTTGACAGCCGCCTTGCGAACCTTGTTATCCCTTATTATAAGTTAGGGTTAAACATCCGCTCGCTTTTACGCGCATTTCAGACTATTTATAGTTTAGCATATGCGTTCAATTTTTTCAAGAGCATATTTTATGCGAAATAAGGAAAATTTTGTCTAAATCTTTGACTTAATACCATGCGTTTAGTATAATTGTTTACAAATTTATTCCCATTTTTTTTTGTTGAGGATGAAAATAAATTGACGAGAAATCAATTAATTACAATAAACGCGCTGCTTTGCGCCATTGTCTTGCTTTTTGTGTTTGTCCCCATAACCATAGGCACGGTGCAGCTTGCTTTTATACCGCTGGTGGCAATAATCGTATCGGCGGAATTTATAGGTTGGAAAAACGGTATGTTTACGGGCTTGTTTTTTGGCCTGGTTTCTCTTATCAGCGCCATAGTCAGGCCCAGTCCTTTATCTTTTGCTTTTTATAATCCCATGGTGTCCATAGTTCCCAGAGTCCTTATAGGCCTTTCGGCTTATTTCGCGGCCGCGGGCGTAAAAAAAATATCCTCTAAAATTCCTGATTATGTTTCTTATTCGGTTGGAGCGATAGCGGGCGTGGTTACCAATACCGTAGGGGTTTTGGGAATGATCGCGGCTTTTTATTTCGGAACAACCTTGGAAGGAACGGCTACCGCCATAACTTGGCCCTTTATCGCAGGGATAATAGTAAGCAATTCCCTTCTTGAAATAGCGATATGCGCCGTTATCGTACCCCCCATTGTCATGGCGCTGAAGACGGCTTTCAAAAACAAATATAATTAATGATTATTGCAGATTTCTTTCGTTATAAAAATCCAATTTTATGAAGGAGCGTTTGTTGCCGCGCGCCGTAATAAAATATATCAGCGTGTAGACCGCCGCGGAGAGAGCGCTTATAAGCGGTATTTCGGGCGTAAACCATCCAAAATCGATATATTTGTTTATCAAGCTTGCGAACGACGGCATTAACGAATAAAAGAAGAAAGACAGCGCCGTCCCCATAAAAGCGCCCGACAGCGCTATTATCAGCCCCTCAAATGCCGAAAGAGCATAGTATTTTTTTAGGCTCATTCCGCTTGATTTATATATGCTAAATTCTTTATTTCGATCAAAAATGGTTACCATGGTCAAATTTATGATTCCTACAAAAGCCACGGAGCTTACCAGCAGCTGCAATATTCTCAAAAGCCATACCACTCCTTCTATTCCTTTTGAGGAGGCCAGCTCCCAATCCTCAAAGCGAATTACAAACAAGTCGGGAGAAGACGCGAACATATCCCGCATGCTGAAAAATATGTCTTGTTTGTCGGCATGCGGTTTGGCTTTGACAAAGGTAAAGGCTTCCTCGTATTCCACCTCTTCCCCGTTATAGACCATATCCTGCAATTTTATAAAAAACACTCTGTCGTATTCGGACACCGTATAGTCTAAAGCGATGACGGTAAACTCAAAATCAAGTTTTTCCAAATATTCGGTGTCGGCGGTGGAATTCAAACGGCTTACGGTTATCTTGTCGCCTGTTTTTACATTCAAACGAATGGCCATATCGTTGTTGATAACGGCGGGATGAGGCGTTTTTTCAAACATTTCGATATGCTCTTCGTCAAGCCCTTGGGTGGCGTATCTTAAACCGCTTGCTCTGCTTATCCCCAGCGTTCTGTACAAAAGCGGCTTCTTGTTTTCCCTTTCGATTTCAAAAAACGCCGTTCTGATGTATACCGCGTCTTCTATGCCGTCTATCGCGGAAATTTGCGAGGTTATTTGCTTATAGTCTATTTGCTCCTTAGCGCTGTAAACCACAAAGTCGGCGTCGTATCGCGTATTGTAAGGCGTTATGGCTGTAATTATTAAGCTTATGACCGACACTACGATAAAAGAAAAAGTAATTACCGAGCCAACAAGTATGGCAAGGGTGTTGGAGGAAGAATTTCTCTTTATGGATATGGAAGCAAGGCGGCTTTGGCCTTTAAGCTTCGCAAACAGCGCGCTCAGACCTTTTATTATATACGGCGTTACCATATACACCCACGCCGCAAATAACGCTATGAGAATGACCGTAAGCGGAACGATAAGGCTTTGGTAAAGCAGCAGCAGAGTAAGGCTTATGGCAAGCAGCAGCGTTATTGCAATAATAAGCCAAGGCTTGGCGTATTTGACATCTTTGACTATGCCCGAAGTCATTTCCCGTATGCTTTTTGAGCTTATTTTGATTACCGGCCATAAAGCGGCGATAACGGATATTATTACGCCCGCGAAAAAGGCGGCGAAATATTTCCATAAGTTATATGTTACGGCATCGGGAAAGTTGGGCAAAAGCGCCCTTGTGGCTATCTCCATTCCCAATCTGCCAGCAATAAGCCCTATGGCGGCGCCGACGGCGCCGTACAGCAAAACCTCGAACAGCATAATTAAGGTGGTTTGAAAAGGCGTGGCCCCCGCCGATTTGAATATAATCATTTCGTTAAGACGGCTTTTGGCTATAACCAAATACGAAGTGAACAAAATCAAAACCATAATAGCCATAATAAAGCTTAAAGCGATATTAAGCAGCCTTGTGTTGTTGGCGACTATCTCTTCCGCCCTTTGAAAATCTATGGCTCTTTCTATGGTCAAAGCGTCGTTTTTAATAAACTCCTTAAGGCTTAGGCATACTTGGTCAAAATCTTTTGGGTCATAAAGCTTAAGGTGCGCCAAATTTATCATGCCTTTTGTGTTTGCCGAAGCAAAATCCACAAGGATGTTGTCCGCTCCCGTATTGGCAAAAACGCCTACGTTTTTCATTACCCTTGACACGCTCATTTTTTCATAGCGGTTGCTTCCCTCATAATATATCTCCAGCGTGTCCCCCGCTTTAACGCCTAATTCGTCGGCAAAATCCTTGCCTATCCATACCGCAGGATACTCAAAGTAATCGGCCACCTCCAAAGCCTGCAATTTATGCGGATAGCGCTTATATATCGTTTTGAAATCGGTAACTTCCAGCATAATGATTTTTGTGCGCAAGTTGGTTTTTACCAAACCGCTCGTTTGCAAATAATAATCGGCATATTCGATTTTGTCTTTGTTGCGGTCAATAAATTCGTCTATTAAGGATTTGGGAAACAAACCGTCGCTCACGGCGATATCGGTATTTTCGGCAAGACGGTTTTGAGCGCTGATATTGATGTTTAAAAAAAGTCCTGAAATGGACAACGCCACAAAAATCATAATCGTTACCACCGCTATTGTGGTAATGATTAAAGCAATCTGACCTTTGTGGTTCTTTACGCTTCGTAAAGTATGATTAAGAATTATTTTCATTGCGGCTCTATTTTCCCGTCCGATATTTTTATAATTCTGTTGCCGTAGGCGGCGTTTTCGGCGCTGTGCGTAACCTGCACTATTGTCGCGTCCATTTCTTTATTGATTTTCAGCAATAACTCCATTATGTTTTGGGAAGATTTGCTGTCCAAATTGCCCGTGGGCTCGTCAAGAAAAATTACCGCGGGCTCATAAATTAGCGCCCTCGCGATAGCCACTCTTTGCTGCTCGCCGCCTGAAATCTTGGAAGGCATGCTCTTGCGGTATTCCTCAATGGCAAGATATTTCAAAAGATAATCCAAACGCTCTTGCACATCCTTCTGCTTCCTCCCGTTCAGTATAATGGGCAGCAGTATGTTTTCTTCCACCGTAAGATACGGGGCAAGGTTAAAAAATTGGAACACAAAGCCAAGCTTTGTGCGGCGGAGCTTGGCAAGCTTGTCTTCTTTCATTTCGGTAATGTCTTCGCCGTCAAAAAAGACTTTGCCTTGGGTGGGCTTGTCCATGCCGCCTAAAATCGTCAACAAGGTTGATTTGCCGCTTCCCGAAGCGCCCACGATTGAAACAAAATCTCCCTTTTGGACAACCAAATCGATGCCGTCAAGCACCCATATGCGATTGTCAAATGTTTTCCGCACATTTTCCGCTTTAATAATTTCCGTCATATAAATCCTCTAAATCTTTTATATCCCAGCCGATGAGCCCCGCGATGGAATCTCTGATTAAATCTTGCAAAGCCCTTCTGTTTCTTTTCAAAAAACCGTTCAAATCTATTACTCTTAAAAAGAAGTTCACATTTGCCGCCGCGAACGCGTCTTCAAACAAATCCCCGGCATCGCTGAATAAATTCCACATATTAAGCGCTTTAAGATATAGTTCTTCTTTTTGCTGAGGGCTTAAGCCTTGCAGGGTTTTTGTTTGGCTCAGGCTTGCCACATCTTGCGTAAAAGCGGCAAGGCGGGCGTAAACGGCGGCGTAATACTCTTGGTAATCAAATTCTTCCTCGTCTTCTTCATTCTCTTCTTCGCCGTTGTTTTGAGATTGGTTTTTGAGCGTTGTCGTCATCTCCTTGTATGAAGCAATCAGCCGGGCGTAGCTGTCTATAAATGAATCCATATCCGATATTTGCGATTTATGGGCATAAGCGAAGCTGCTTTGAATCCCCGCGTTTACGGCCTTTGCCAAAGATATATGCGAAACTATAAGGTCTTCCTTGGCTTTTTCGCACTCTTTGTCTTGGGCGGAAAAATAAGCGAACAAGCGTTCAAAGGCCTTGGCGTCGGTGGATATAAGCGTGTTGCCGAAAACATAAAGAATATTGGCTATTTTTCCTTGCGCGCAAGACATAAACGAGCTGTATACCCTATATTCTTCTTGGGTGATATTGTCATACTCTTTGTCGCTGTCAAAATTTATCAGCAAGAGTTTTTCAATGTTTTCGTATCCCATCCTTTGAATATTTTTCACATATCTGTTGCCAATGGCGTACAGCAGTCCCTGCATAACCCTCGCTTGGGCGGCACTGCCTCCTTGGGCGGAAAAACCGCTTATCATCTTATAGCCGTACAATGTGGAAGAAACTATGTCCACAAAGTTATCCCTTTCCAAAAGGTTTAACAGCTCTATGTATTCGTTATCCTCCCCCGCAAAATCGGCAAGGAGCTCAAACAGCAGCCTTGAAAGCTCAATCTCGTTAAATCCTGTAGTTTCAAAAAAGTTATTGAAATGGAAATCAAAATCAAAATCGGCCTCCCCGTCTTCAAACTGTCCTGCCCAAACGGAAAAGCCGTCCTTTATCATTGAGTCGGCGAAATCCCGCAAATAATCCACAAAAGCAAGCATCTTTTCGGTGGGAACGCGCGCTCTGCTCATGGCGCCCAGCAAAGCGTTGGCGATATGGTTATTCTTGTCGGTAATTAAAAAGGTATATTTCAAAAGCTCGGAAAACTTTTTTTGAAAAATCATTTTGTTTACCGCGCCGTATTCCAAAGGCCTGTTTTCGTTTTCGTAAGAATAGCTTGTAATCACATCGTCTTTAAGCAAAATCGGCAAAACTATAGCCGCCGCTATGGACGCCAATAAAACGCAGCTTGCGATAATTATCGTTATTCTTTTTTTCTTGGTCATGTTTTTAAGCACAATTAATTATAACAAAAAAGCCCGACGCATATCAACATAAATGACTTTTCGCTCATCCTTTACAAAAATTATATTTCGCAAGCGTTAATTACAGCTTAAAAAATTGAAAATTACGAAGGCAATTTAAGGTCGTTTTCTTTTATCCAGCCTATCTTTCTTAACAGATGACATACTCCCCAGCTGACGACGGCGGGAATGACGAACATCAGCAAAACGATGCCCGATATCATTAAGGCAAGGCTTATGTCGGTGGAATACTCAATGGTGCTGAACACGCCCACAAGACCGCTTGTGCCCATTCCTCCTCCCGTGGCGCCCGTTTTGAGCTTAAACACGCAGGTGGACAAAGGCCCGACAATCATGCTGGCCACAACCGGCGGTATAAGTATCCTCGGATTTTTCATTAGATTGGGTATTTGCAGCATGCTGGTGCCCAATCCTTGCGCAATCAATCCCGAAAAACCGTTTTCTTTGAAGCTCATTACCGCAAAGCCCACCATATGAGCGGCGCATCCCACTACGGCGGCCCCTCCCGCAAGCAGCATTTCCGGCGAATCATTTCCCAACGCTATGCTTACCCAAATAGCGGCGCTGGAAGTGGGCAAGGTTAACAATAAACCCATGGCAGTGGCGATTACTATTCCCATTATAAACGGATTCCAGCGTATAGCGATTTCTATGCCCGAAGCTATCTTTTTTATTAAGAACGCCACGGGCGGGCAAAGCGTTATCGCCACCACGGCGGACACTGCAAGCGTTGTCAAAGGAACAAGGATTATATCCAGCTTAGTTTTGCCCGAAACAAACCTGCATATTTCCACGGATATCAAAGCGGTCAAATACGCTCCGATGGGATTGCCTATGCCTACGGATAAGCTAAAATTATTAATAAAGCCTGAGGCGTTGGCGCCTATCATGCCCGCGACCGCGCAAGAAAAAACCGTCAGCTTGTCGGCTTTCAAAACATACGCTATTCCCGCGCCTATGCCCGCGCCCATGAGAACTTTTGATATGTTGGAAATATTGGTTATGAGTTTGCCTACCGCGTTGTCGCCTGCCATCTCTCCTATTTGTCCGATTATCGTGCCGATAATCAGCGTGGCGAACAGTCCTAAAGCCATGCCCGAAAAAGCGTCGATAAACCACCTTTTGGCAAGCGTTGTCATTGCGTTCTTTACCCTGCTCTTATCTATTTGTTCACCCTCCTAACCGTTTAATATCGCTTCCAATAAATTATTAAGAATTCTGTTTTCGAATACGCTTTTCAGCTGCGTCCATATGCCTCTTCCCTTTTCTGTCGTTTGCATATGTTCTTTTAATCTTCCAATGTATTCGTTAAGCCCATAAACCTTAAATTTATCGATATCGCACCGCTTGCCGTATTTTTCAAGAAACAGTAAAAAAACTTCGTAATCGCTCAGCTCGAAAGAATCTTTCATTTGTGCCCTGACAATTAGCAGCAATCTGTTAATTATCTCGATTTTATCGGAGGTTTCGTCTATCGATAAAATTTTTTTCAAACTAATAAATGTATTATCGCTTAAATGAAAAAGGAAGTCAATGAATTCTCGGTCATTCATGGGATAAAAGTAATATTTTTTCCCTTTGTAGCCGTTCAGTATTTTCATTGTGTCGAAATAACCCATGTTTATATTCTTTTCGATGGAATCGGCATAAACATCCACGGTGCCCCCAATGTCGTCGCTGGGCGTGATATATGTAATTTTTACGGTATCGTCAATGACGCTTCTATGGGGCATGCTGCTCATTGTTCTGACGGCTATTATTTCGTCATAGCCTTTTCTGATAAGCGGATTGATGGGCAAATTGTCAAAAATTCCGCCGTCCATGTATTTCTTGCCGTCAATGGGGTCGTTTCTGAAAGCCGGATAATAGGCGCTTGCCATTATATAATCGTGTAAAAGGCCGTAAGGTATTTCTTCTTTGAAAACCTCGACGGGCAGTCTGTCGGTTATGGAAACGGTTATTAGCCCGAAATCGGTTTGCCGCCCCCTCAGCTTATCCTCGTCTATGACCGATTTAAGCAATTTCATTACCCTTTCCACCGAAAAGCCTCTGTTTAACAGAGTGTCTTTTATCAGCTTGAGCAAATATTTAATGGTGGCGCCGTCGTATTTTTTTGTGAGGATTTTTGTCATTTTTTCGTCATCCACATCGATAAAACGAGAAGGAGTCAACGTTTCCCATAATTCAATGCATTTTTCCGTGTCCCCTTGGGCCACAATCGCGCCGTTAATCGCGCCTATGGAAGTGCCCATGACACCGTCAAAGCTGTAACCGCTTTCGTGTAATGCTTTAATTGCTCCCGCGTGGTAGGAGCCTTTGGCCCCCCCGCCTTCAAGTACCAGCCCCAGCATATCAGGTTTATATCTCCTTTTTTGGGATAGTAAAAATAGGAATCCTCAATGTAGCGACAATTACGATTATGGTAAGAATCAACGATAAGAAATTGAAGCCGTAAAGCGAATCCGCAAAGCCCTCGGCATTAATCAAAGCGCCAAAACAAAAAGCGTAAGTAACCGCGGAAATCAAAAAGAAAGTCATCGCCGCCGCTTTATACCTTTTTCTTTCTTTAGTCGCGAACAACCCCGCAAAAGCAAGCGCTTCCATAATAATGGCAAAGCTTGACAATATAAAGATGATGTTTTTCTTTATGTTTTGGATATCCGACCAAAAAGCTTCGCCCAAAATTTTTATCCAAATGCCTACCATGGAATAGCGATAACCGTAAAGCATGTTAATCGGCAAAAAGAACAGCGTTATTTGCGCCGCAAGCGCTGCCAGCGTAAAAATCTTGGTTCTGAACAATAACTTATCCGTTGTCAATTTCATTCCACAATTAATCTGAACTGCAATTTATGCTCCTTGCGGGGCAATATCTTATAATGAGGTTTGAGCATGGCCACCGCGGGCACATCGCCCCCCACCCCTCTTTGCCTTCCGTCCACATTGACGGTAAGATAATCGGCTTCTTCCAATTCGTGCAAATGCTTTGCGCTGTCAAGCATTTCTTTGGTATAAGGATGGACGCTCATTTCAAAAGGGGCTTTGTCGGCTTTCAAAGAGATAAGGCTGTCCTTGCTCTTTATGCGCGCGTATCTTACTTGAGTATGGTTGCCGTTTTCTTGCGGCATAAGGTAATCATGCAAGAAGTTTTCGGCCTTTCCTTGGTATTCTTTTAGCAGCGCCGCCGTCGCTCTGTCGCAATAATTTTCAAAAGGACCTTTGCCGTAAAACTCAATCAAAGCGTTTTTGTCGTACAAGCCAAAGGTAAATCCGTATCTTTCCATTTCGTATTTGGAAATAACTTTTAAGCCAAAGTCTATGCCGTCTTGACCAATGGAGTATACGGTTTGTAAAAACTTAAGGCACTTCATGGACCAGTCTATGGTAACATAAACAATTCCGTCTTTTTTCTCGGTTTTGATGGATGACGGCTTGAGCGTCTTTTCGGCTTTCTTGAATCTGAAAGTTCCCAACAGCCATTGTACAAGCTTTATGTTTACCGAAGCCATTCTGTCGTTGTCAATGGTGGCTCTGTAAAAGTTAAGCTTTATGGGGCTTCTCAAGATTTCTTTGCCGTTTTTGTCTATGGAGGTAACCGCTCCGGTTTTTTTATCTATTATTACTCTCAAGTTGCCGCATTTAACGATAATTTCCCATTCGTTATCGGCATATTCGCAATCGCCGCCAAGCGCGGGCAATTCAAAATCATAGGGCTTGACGATAAATTGCTCGTAGGCTATCACATGCCCCTTTTCCAAACAGCCTTTTGCCTGTTTCAAATAAACTTCGGCTATAATGGATTTTTCTCCTGGCGAATCGTCAAAGGGCATGCCTATGTCCACCGTCGCGGTCTGCGCATATTTCGCCGAAGGCAAGGAATATTCCTTTACGGCTGTTTCTTTGCCGTTATTGAGGTAAATCACTCTTAAGCCGAAAACGGAAATATCGGTAAACAAAAACCTGTTATAAAGACTGAGCTTGCCCGCTTCGTAAGAAAAATCGATTTGTTGATATTGCTTTTTGACTTCATACAACGATGGATTGGGCAAGCGGTCGGCTCTGAATATGCCGTTAAAGGCAAAATTGCCCGAATTGGGTTTGTCGCCGAAATCTCCGCCGTATCGCCACTCCGTAACGCCTTTTTCGTTTACATATTTAATGGCTTGGTCGGCAAAATCCCAAATAAAGCCGCCCGCCAATCTGTCATACTTTTTGAACATATCCCAATAATCGCTGAAATTCCCCAGGCTGTTGCCCATGGCGTGGGAGTATTCGCATTGTATGAAAGGTCTGTGCTTATATTTATGCGGCGCCATTCTTACGCCGAAAGGATTCCACAAAGCGATACAATGCGTTATGGGTTTGTTTTCGCCTATGAGAGGCATTTTTTCCAATTTCGCGTACATTTCGCTGAGCACATCGCTTACTTTGCCCGAAGTGTCCGGCTCATAATGGATAAACCTTGTGTCGTCAATGGCAAGAGCGGCTTCCCTCATGGCGTAAAATGCTTTGCCGAAGCCCGATTCGTTGCCCAAAGACCAGCTGACGATACAGGCATGATTCTTGAAGCTGTGTATCATGTTTTTTACGCGATAAACGCAATGTTCCGTCCATCTCCTGCTGTTTCTGGGAATGAGGAATGCCAGTCCGTGCGTTTCAAGATTGTTTTCGCACATAACCAGAATGCCCATTTCGTCGCAAAGGCGGTAAAAAACTTCGCTGTTGGGATAATGGCTTGTTCTTATCGCCGTTATGTTGTATTTAAGGCAAAGCTCAAGGTCTTTTTTGATAAGCTCTTCGGGTACGGCGTGCCCGTATTCGGAATGGAATTCATGCCTGTTCACCCCGCAGAACTTCAAAGGTTTGCCGTTCAAGAGAATGAAAGGACCTTTGCCGTTTTCCATTTTCTTTATTTCCACCGAACGGAAGCCGAACTTTGTTCTTCTTTTGTCGACAAGCGTTTTATTGTCGTACAATTCCAAATCCACCGTATATAAATACGGGTCTTCATGCGACCATAATTTAATATCGTCAAGACGCTTTTTTATGTCGAAAAACTGCCTTTGCTCGTCGCTTAAGGTATCCACCTTTATTTCTTCAACAAAAACCTCGTTATCTTCTTTATCGTACAAAGCAAGCTTAAGGCTGCCGTTGTTGATTGTACCGCCCTTTGAGGTAATTTCGGCGGTAAGCGCGAAATCGGCTTTTGCGTAATTGTCCGTTAAGTAGCTTCTGGCGAAAAAATCGGCGATCTCAACCTTGGGTTTGAAAATAAGAACGACATCTCTGAATATTCCCGACAGCCGCCACATATCCTGGTCTTCAAGATAACTGCCCGTACAGTAGCGATAAACGGTAACCGAAAGCTTGTTTTTGCCCTTTTTGACAAAAGGCGTTATGTCGTATTCCTGAAAATCGAAAGTGTCTTCGGAATACCCGACAAAATTTCCGTTTACATATACTTCGGCGCAAGAGTTCACTCCCTCGAATTTAACGAAGATGTTTTTATCAAGCACGTCGGAGTCCAAATCAAAATAAGTAATGTAACACCCTGCGGAGTTTTTGCCCGCCTTGATGTGGGGAATCCTAAAAAGGTTTTTGGATGTTACGGCTTTGGGATAAACGAAATTGGTATATATGGGGATGTCGTATCCTTTAATCTGCCAGTTTGAGGGCACTTTTATTTTGCCAAAATCCTTATGGTCGTAATCGGTTTTGTGATAATCTTCGGGAATGTCATAAACGCTTTTGCAAAACAAAAAGTCCCATTCGCCGCTTAAAACCTTTATTTGCGGATTGCAAGCTTTATCCAAAGGGTATCCGCTCGCGTATCTCTTAATTGAATTGATATTGAATACCTTTGCGTCGTTCCAAAAATTCGCCATTTGATTTCTCCCAATAAATATTACTGATAATTATACCATAATACCTTTCTTTAAACAATATTTTCCATACCTTAAATATTTACTTATGGTAAAATAATAAACCTTTTTATTTTCTGTCATACAAAAAACCGACAATAATATATTGGTTATATGTTAAGCTATGCGTTATTGTTTTTCAGCGGCGTGGGGGTTTTTCTTTTCGGGTTGACCTTAATGACAAAAACCGCCGTTGACTACGGAGAGAAGTTTCTTGAAAAAAAAGTTCAAAAGATTTTGAACAATCCTTTTTCAGCGACTTTTATGGGGTTCGCGGTTACATCGATAATCCAAAGCTCCACCGCCACTAATTCTTTGGCGGTAAAGCTCGCCGACGAAAAGCTTATAGACACAAAAAGCTCTTTGTATCTTATTATGGGAGCAAATATAGGCACCACTTTGACCGCTTATTTGGCGTTGCTTGCCAAACTTGAGCTTTCCAACATTATCGCCGCCTGCGTTTTCCCTTCCGTGTTTGTTTTAATGATAACAAAGAATAAAAAGATAAAAACCGCCGCCTTGATTGCGTGCTGCTTATCTTTAGTCTTTATCGGCTTGATTTTGATAAACCTTGCCGCTCAGCCCGCAAAAAGCTCAATCTACGCCTTTATGAACAAAAAAATAAATAATTTCTATTTGTTTTTTCTGTCCTTGCTGCTCACCGCTTTATTCCAAAGTTCTTCCTTGACAAGCGTATTGCTGGTGTCCATGTGCGATATGGCGGCGATAAATATGCATACCGCCATGTATATGATTATGGGCATAAACATAGGCGCTTGTTTTTCGGTTATCCTTACTACCATAGGCTGTTCAAAGACGGGCTGGTTTTGCGTCTGTTTCCATTTGTTTTTCAATATCGTAGGCTTAATGCTCGCGGCCTTTATGCTGAAAACGGGATTGTTGAACTTCTTTATAAAAATTAACGCGCCGACCGATTTTAAAACAGCTTTGTTTCACACCTTTTTCAATGTCATGACCACGACGTTTTTATTCTATTTCATACCCGAAATAGACAAAACGAAAAATATATTTTTGTTCAAAGCTAAAAAACGCAAAAAGAAGGCGCGCGTCTTTGTCATGAAGTTTCCTTTGTAGATAAATCAAAAAGCCTCCCGTAAAGGAGGCTGAATTTCTTAGAAGTTGGCGTTTGTTAATCTTGCAAGGCTTTAATAAGGTATTCCCTTATTATGGAAGGACTTGCCGATTTGCCCACTTTCCTTGCCGTTTGCCCCATAAGGAAGCCGAACACCTTTTCTATGCCGCTTTTGTATTGCTCCACGGCTTTGGGATTTTCGGCGATAACCTCGGCAATGGCCTTTTGTACGGCTTCTATATCGTTTTCTATAATAAGCCCTCTTTCCTTGGCGATATCTTCGGGGTCTTTGCCTTCGTTGAACATGTAGCCGAGTATGGCTTTCTGAGCGGCCTTGGTAATTTTTCCGTCATCCAGCATCTTCACCAGCTTGGCAAACTGAGCGGGCGTGAATTTGAATTCGCCGTCATAGCCGTAATCGTTAATCAATCTAAACAGCTCCACGATAAAAAGGCTGGCGGTATCTTTATAATTGTTATAAATCTTGACGGATTCGTTATAGAAATCGCTGTAGTCTTTTTTTGTCAACAAAAGCTTGGCGTCGGCAGGCGGAAGTCCGTATTGATTGGTGTATATGTCAAATCTTTGCTGAGGAAGCAGAGGGACTTTCTTGGCTATTTCTTTTAATTGTTCTTCGGTAAACAATATGGCGGGAATGTCGGGGTCGGGGAAATAGCGATAATCTTCGGCTTCTTCCTTGCTGCGCATGGGTATGGTCCTGCCGTTATTGTCGTTGAACCTTCTGGTTTCTTGTTTAACTTTTTCGCCTCTGTCCAAAATCTCCGATTGGCGCTTAATCTCATACTCTATAGCTCTTTCAATGCTCTTAAAAGAATTGAGGTTTTTTATCTCCGCCCTTACTCCCAATTCCTTGCTGCCTTGCGGCTTCAAGGAAATATTGACGTCGCACCTTAAAGAGCCTTCTTCCATTTTGGCGTCGCAAACGCCTGCATATCTCAAATTATAAGCCACCATTTCGGCGAATTCGCTGGCTTCTTCGGCGCTTGTTATGTCGGGCTCGGTAACTATTTCGATAAGTGGAACGCCGCCCCTGTTATAGTCTGCAAGGCTTACGCCAAGATATTCGTCATGGATAAGTTTGCCCGCGTCTTCTTCCACATGTATTCTGTTTATCCTTATCTTTTTTCCCTTCACTTCAAGGTAGCCGTCCGAACAAATGGGATAGAAAAATTGCGACACTTGATAAGCTTTTGGAAGGTCCGGATAAAAATAATTCTTTCTGTCAAAAGCGCTGTAAGAATTTATCTTGCAATTTAAGCAAAGCCCCGCGATTACCGCGTATTCCATGGCCCTTTTATTTAATAAAGGTAACGCGCCCGGAAATGAAGAACAGCCCGCGCAGCATAGCGAATTGGTTTCTGCTCCAAATTGCTGGGCGCAGCCGCAGAATATTTTGGATTGCGTGGATAATTCGGCATGAATTTCCAATCCGATAACAACATCGTATTTCATATCAGGCCTCCCTTTTCTCGTACTGTTTTTCAAAAGCCGAGCATGCCGCGATTAAATCCTTTTCGGCGAATTCTTTGGCGATAATCTGCAACCCTATGGGCATGCCGTTGCTGTCTATCCCGCAGGGAACCGATATCGCGGGCAACCCCGCAAGAGCGGCCGAAACGGTAAATATATCCTTTTTATAAAGCTTGGTTGTATCATAGCTGTCCGTTTTGAAAACCTTTACGGGCATGACGGGGCTGATAATGAAGTCGCATTCCGCCAAAGCCTTTTGGAATTCTTGTTTGATTTTAGTTTTTATCAACATGGCTTTGTTGTAATAATCTTCAAAATTGCCGCTGGATAAACAGTACAGTCCCAGCATCGTTCTTCTCTTGGCTTCCCAACCAAAGCCCTGGTTTCTGGTAAACTTAATATTTTCTTTATAGGTGTCGCCGTCCTCGCTGCGGTAGCCGAATTTAATGCCGTCGAATCTGGCAAGATTGGATGAAACTTCGGCGGAAGAAATTATATAATAAGCTCCCGCGGCATATTTAATGTCGGGAATGGAAACCTCTTTAATCCCGCAACCCATTTTCTTAAAGATATTGGCGGCGGCAAGCACGCTTTCTTTCACTTCTTCATCGGTTTCTTCCTCAAGGAATTCTTTAACGAGAGCTATTGTCTTGCCTTGCATGCTTTGCCCTATCGCCGAGGTAAAATCTTCAGCGGGCGCAGAAGCGCTGGTCATATCCAAAGCGTCTTTTCCCGCGATCGCGTTGAGAATCAAGCCGCAGTCTTCGGCGGTTTTGGCTATTGGGGATATTTGGTCAAATGAAGAAGCGTAAGCGGCAAGCCCGAACCTTGACACTCTGCCGTAAGTGGGCCTGAGTCCCACAAGACCGCAGCATGCCGCAGGCTGTCGTATAGAGCCGCCCGTATCCGAGCCCAAAGCCGCGGCGGCAAGCCCTCCCGCCACGGCGGCGGCGCTGCCTCCTGAAGAACCGCCAGGTATATAATCGGTATTTAACGGATTCAATGTTTTGCCGAAATAAGAGTTTTTGCTTTGACAGCCCATTCCAAATTCGTCCAAATTGGTTTTGCCTATAATCACCGCCCCTTCCTCATAAAGCTTTCGTATCGCGGTGGCGTCAAATACGGGGATATAATCTTTAAGCATTTGGGAAGCGCAAGTGGTCAATATGCCCTTGGTCATAATGTTATCCTTAATTGCCATAGGTATTCCCGTCAACGCTTTGGCTTTGCCGTCGTCAATAAGCTTTTGGGCGTAATCGGCTTGCTTATAAGCTTGTTCTTTGGTTACGATTATATAAGCGTTATAAATGGGGTTTTTCTTCTCGATTTCGGCAAAATATCCGTCAAGAAGTTCTTTTACGCTGATTTTTTTGGCATCCAACAATTGTCTTAATTCTTTTACGGTATAATTCATCATTCCACCACCTTCGGCGCCACGAAACAACCGCTTTCGGTATGAAAGGCGTTCTTGAACAAATCTTCTTTGGAAAGCGATTCCTCGGCGATATCTTCCCTTAAGTCCTCAAAATTCACAACCTTTCTTTCGGGCTGAACGCCTTGGACATCGGCTTCTTTTATGCAATCGACAAAGGATAAAATTTCGTCCAGCTCTTTGGCCATCCGCGAAGTCTCTTCTTCGTCAAAAGCCAGCATGCCCATATCCGCCAAACGCTGAATAAGCTTTATTTTTTCTTCCATACTCTACCTCTTTATTTAATAATTATATCCTCTCTGGCAGGACCTACGCCTATGTATTTTACTTTTACGCCGGTATAATTTTCTATCAATTCTATATACTCTTTGGTTTCTTTGGGCAAATCCTCGTATTTCCTGATTTTTGAGGTGTCTTTCAGCCAACCTTTAACGGTAACATAAACGGGCTCTATATCGTACATCCTGTACGCGGGGGGCATATAATCAATCTCTTTGCCGTCAAGCTTATAACCTACGCATACCTTTATCTCTTCGTAATCGTCAAGCTTATCTATTTTGCATACCGCAAGCTCGGTAAAGCCGTTAATGGTGGCGGCGTACTTTACCAAAGTAAGGTCGGGCCATCCCAGCCGTCTGGCTCTGCCCGTCCTCGCCCCGTATTCGTCGTCGATATTATTTCCGTCGCCTCTAAAGCCGTTGGCTTTTTCATAATCCATTTCGGTGGGGAAAGGACCGTCTCCCACGGCGGAGGAAAAAGCCTTCATTACGCCTATGATATTGGTAATCTTGCTGATGGGAAAGCCCCCGCTGACGGCGGCGTAAGCGGCTACGGGATTGGAAGAGGTAACATAGGGATAAATTCCTAAGTCTATATCTTTCATAGCGCCCAATTGTCCCTCAAACAATATCTTTTCGCCGCTGTCTATGGCTTTGTTGAGGAATGAAACGGGGTCCACGACCATATGCTTGAAAAATTTGGCCCAATGCTTGCATTTTTCAAAGATTTCTTCAACCTCATAGCTTCTTCCGCCTTTGCCTTTTAATTCGGAGTTTACCGTAGGCAGAATTTTTTCAATCCTTTTTTTGCAGTGTTCCAAATCAAGCAAATCTTCAAACCTCAATGCCGTTCTTCTGGCCCTGTCCGCATACGCGTAGCCTATGCCCCTTTTGGTGGTGCCTATGGACGCGCCGCTTTTTTCACCCAGGTTGTCCAGTTCAATATGGTAAGGCATAAGAATTACCGCCCTTGAGGAAACAAACATATTGCTTGTGTCCACGCCTTTTGAGGATATCTCGGCAAGCTCGGAAATAAGCTCGTCCGGATTGACTACCATTCCCGTGCCCGCAAAAACCTTGCATCCTTTCTTGAAAATTCCACAGGGCACAAGATGAAGCTTGAATACCCCTTTATTGTTCACAACGGTATGGCCGGCGTTGTCCCCGCCTTGGAATCTTACCACCATATCCATTTCAGCGGATAAATAATCGACTATTTTACCTTTGCCCTCATCTCCGAATTGAGCGCCTACCAATACTGTTACCGACATTCTTTATCTCCTTTTATTTGTTGAATAAGTTAACAATTCTTTGCATGGCTTCCATTGTGTTTTCTTTAGTGTTGAAAGCGGTAAGCCTGAAATATCCTTCGCCGCATTTGCCGAATCCGCTTCCCGGCGTGCCCACGACGGCGGCCTCGTTCAGCAAATAATCAAAGAATTCCCATGAACTCATACCGTTGGGGCATTTAAGCCAAATATAAGGCGAATTAATGCCTCCCGTAAACCATATGCTCAAGGATTTGAAAGTATCGGCTATAAGCTTGGCGTTTTGGGAATAATAGGCGATATTCTCTTTTATTTGCTTTTGCCCTTCCTCGGTAAACACCGCTTCCGCCGCCTTTTGCACCACATAGCTTACCCCGTTGAACTTGGTGGATTGGCGTCTTAACCACATTTTATTGAGGTTCATTCCCTCCCTTTCAAGCGCTTTGGGAACTACGGTATAACCGCATCTTGTTCCCGTAAAGCCCGCGGTTTTGGACAAAGAACAAAACTCAATACAGCATTTTTCCGCGCCTTCCACAAGATAAATCGAACGGGGAAGCTCCTCGTCCTTTATAAAGCTTTCGTAAGCGGCGTCAAAAAGTATGACGGCGTCGTTTTTTAAGGCGTAATCCACCCACTTTTTTAGTTGGTCTTTCGTATAAACCGCTCCCGTGGGATTGTTGGGGGAGCAAAGATAAATTATATCCCCTTCCAAGCTCTCGTACGGCAAAGGCAAAAAGCCGTTTTGTTCGTTGCCGTCAATAAGCTTTATTCGTCTGCCCAGCATAAGGTTGCTGTCCAGATAAACAGGATAAACGGGATTGGGGATAATTATTGTGTTGTCGTTTGAAAAAATATCCGTTATATTGGCGACGTCGCTTTTTGCTCCGTCGGACACAAATATTTCGTCGGCGTCAAGCTCTACGCCGTAGCTTTTATAATAATCGGCTATTTTTTCCCTTAAAAACAAGTAGCCTTGCTCCGGACCGTATCCGTGAAAAGTTTCGGTTTTGCTTTGGTCGTCCGCGGCGGCTTTTATAGCGTCTATGACACTATTTACCAAAGGTCTGGTAACATCGCCTATCCCCATTTTTATAACTTTTTTGTCGGGGTTGTTTTTAATGAAGTCATTCACCCTTTTGGCGATATCCGAAAAAAGATAACTCTCCCCGACATTTAAGTAATTCTTGTTTATTTTAGCCATAAATCAATCACCTCTTTTTTTATTGTACTTAAGCGCCGAAGCTATGAAATCCCTAAAAAGCGGATGCGCCCTGTTGGGTCTGGATTTGAATTCGGGCTGGAACTGCACCCCTATAAACCAATCGTTGTCCGCAAGCTCTATGGCTTCAATCAATTTGTTGTCGGGAGAAAGACCCGAACAAATCATGCCTTTTTCTTCCAGCCTCGCCTTATAGTCAATATTAATCTCATAGCGGTGGCGATGTCTTTCCTCCGCGTATTCAGCGTTATAAGCTTTATAAAGAAGAGTGTCCGCTTTAATGACGCAAGGATACTTGCCCAACCGCATTTCGGGCTTGTCGTCAACTATCCTGCCCTGCGGAACATTAATCACTTTATGGTCGGCTTGGGGGTTAAATTCTTCGCTGTCCGCTTGGCTCAGCCCCAAAACATTTTTTGCGAACTCGATTACGGCTGTCTGCAGCCCCATGCCTATTCCGAAGAAAGGCACATTGTTTTGTCTGGCGTATTTGGCGGCGCTTATCATGCCGTCCGTGCCTCTTTTGCCAAAGCCCGCGGGCACGATAATCCCGTCGCAATCAGCGAATACTTGGGCGGCGTTATCGTCGGCGACGCATTCGGAATCCACCCATTCGATATTGACATTGACATCGTTGGCGTATCCGCCGTGATAAAGCGCCTCAAGCACCGATATATAAGCGTCGTGCAATTTTACGTATTTGCCGACCAAGGCGATTTTTATTGTCTTGTTCAATCTCTTAATGCGGTCTATAAGATTTTGCCATTCGGTAAGTTTGGGTTTTTTTGCTTTAAGGTTCAATTCCCTGCAAATGATATCTGAAAAATTAGATTTCTCCAGCATGAGGGGAGCTTCATAAAGAATGGGCATGGTCATGTTTTCTATCACGCAATCGGAAGGCACGCCGCAGAACATGGATATTTTGTCTATCAAATCCCGTTCCATAGGCTCGTCCGTTCTGCAAATAATTATGTCGGGCTGTATGCCGTAGGACAAAAGCTCCTTAACGCTGTGCTGGGTAGGCTTGGACTTATGCTCGCCGCTGAATCTGAGGTAAGGCACCAGTGTGACATGCACGTATAAAACATTTTCTCTGCCTATTTCCCTGCCTATTTGCCTTATGCTTTCAAGATAGGGCAAGGATTCTATGTCGCCCACCGTTCCGCCTATTTCGGAAATAACGATATCGGCGTCGGTAGTTTCCGCCACCCTGTACATCCTTCTTTTTATTTCATTGGTTATATGCGGAATAACTTGTATGGTGCTGCCGCCGTAAACGCCGTTTCTTTCATTGGCAAGCACTTTGGTATACACCTTGCCGGTGGTTACCGAAGAATATTTGTTGAGGTTTTCGTCAATAAACCTTTCATAGTGTCCAAGGTCAAGGTCGGTTTCCGCTCCGTCGTCGGTAACAAAGACCTCTCCGTGCTGAAGCGGACTCATCATTCCGGGATCGACGTTTATATAAGGGTCGAATTTTTGGGCGGCCACCTTAAATCCTCTTTCTTTAAGCAGCCTGCCCATTGACGCGGCGGTAATACCTTTTCCCAAACCCGAAACCACGCCGCCGGTAACGAATATGTACTTTGCCCTTTTTGCCTGTGTGCTCATAAAAAAATCTCTCCTTCGTAGTTAAATTCCGCATTTCCCGTCATAAAAACTATGCCGTCCATGATTTCCATGAACAATGTACCGCCTTTTAGGCGCATATTTGCTTTGCTGGACAGTTTCCCCAGTAAGTAAGATATATAGAAAGCCGCCGTGGCGCCCGTTCCGCAAGCCAATGTTTCTCCCGCTCCCCTTTCATATACCCTTACATAGGCGTTCTTGTCGTCTTTTATTTCCACAAAGCCCACATTTACTCTGTTGGGGAATATCGAGGTGTTTTCGCTTATCTCTTTGCCTAAATCCATGTCGGCTTTATGGATATCGTCAATGTAAATTACGGCGTGAGGGTTGCCTACCGAAACGCAACTTATCTCAACCTTCCCTTTGGAAGTCATTATCGGCTTGAGGATTACTTCTTCGCCTTCGGGATACAATACGGGAATATCCTTAACATTCAAGGAAGGCGCGCCCATATTCACCCTTACCATATCCACTTTATTGTTTTTTACAAATAATTGCAGGGTTTTTATCCCTGCCAAAGTTGAGATGGTTATTTCCTTTTTGTGCGTCAATCCCTTATCGTATACATATTTCCCCACGCAACGGACGGCGTTGCCGCACATTTCGCCCTCCGACCCGTCGGCATTGAACATTCGCATAGAAAAATCGGCGGCAACGGACTTGTCAATCAATACAATTCCGTCAGCCCCGACACCAAAGTTTCTGTCGGATAATTTCTTTGCCAGCGCGCCGGGATTATCCACTTTTTCGTTCATAAGATTTATGTAGATGTAATCATTGCCCAAACCATTCATTTTGCTGAACTTCATAATCCCTCCCCCTTTGCAAGAATACTTCCGCAGTAGAGCAATGATTCATCAAAATAACGGTAAAAAGCGCTTTTTTATCCGTCAAATGCGTTTTTTTGGGGAAAACTTATCTTTATGTTATTTAGGTGCGTATATATGTAGTTTATGTTTTTTATGACAAATATACGATTCTTCGGCATTCGGGGCATTCGGCATAATCCCCTTTTTTGTGCAGCTTGGGCCCCACTTCAATGGAAATCTGCATGCCGCAGCCCGCGCAATTGCCGTCCGCGTATTCCACAAAAGCGGGCATTTTTCTGTTTTTGCGCAAATCGTAATACTTTTTGATAAGTTCCGGCTCTATTCCATTTTTGAGTTGCTTCAATTTTTCAATAAGAGGGGCGAGTTTTTGGCATATCTCTTGCCATTTGGCGTTGTTGTACGCCTTAATGGTTCTGTATTCTTTATCCAAAGCAAGCATGGCTTCATGCAATTTTTGGATTTCCGATTTTATGTCGCCCAGTCTGCCTGTTACCCTTTTCAAATCCCTTTCCGAAGAAGTTATCAACTCTTCATATTTTACTAAACTTTTGTTGTGGGAGTCAAGCTTTGAAAGATCGTCTATGGAGCTTACGTCAATATTTAGGTCCTTCTCAAAGTCCTCTATTTCATTGAGCTTGCTTGCATATTTGGTAAGCGTGGCAAACAATTCGTCGGTTTCTTGCGAAAGGCTGTTAATCAAATTGCTTTTTTCGCTGAATTTATGCCGAATATAAAGCTCTTTGCGCTTTCCGTCCGAGCTTTGAAACTTTTTTTCGGCGCCGTAAATTTTCATATCCAATTCTTGATACTCAAGTATCTTGTTCAGCTGCATTTTATCTCCTATTATTATATGGGTTTAAGCATTTATTTGTCTTTACTATTTTTATGTCCGAAATTTTGCTTTTTAACAGGTTTTGAGTCAAATCCGCAAAGCATATTTCACTGTCATAATGCCCGAAACATATTATACCATAATTTAGTTCTTTTGCAAATCGAGCAAAGGCATATTTTACGTCGGCGGTAACAAAAATATTCGCGCCTTCTTCTTTAAGGGCCAGCAATATATCGGCGTCGCTCCCGCCTGCCCCGTTAATTACGCCCACTTTATTGACTTGCATGCTTTCCTCGCCTATGGTGATAACATTTTTGTCGCCCAAAACCACGCTTACAAAATCCGCGAAAGCGCCCAAGGTAAATTCCTTATGCGGCTGTCCCAATCTCGCGGACGCCGTGTCGCCGTTTAGGCAATATATGTTTTGAAGCTTAAGCTTTTGGGCTACATAATCGTTCAATCCGCCTTGGGCAAAATCCATATTGGTGTGGGCGGCATATACGGCGATATCGTTTTTTATGGCCTTAACTATGGCTTTATGCGACGGCAGTCTGTAATCTATGCGCTTAATGGGGTAAAAAATGCTGGGATGATGTTCCACAATGAGATTGCAGCCTTGATTTACGGCGTCTTCCACCACCGCTTCGGTGGTGTCCAAAGCGAGCATGACGCCCGTCAACTCTTTTTCGATATCTCCAAGCATTAAACCGCTGTTGTCGTATTCGGCCTGCAGAGAAAGCGGCGCGAAGTCCTCGATTATCTTTATGACATCCTTAATCTTGTAAGACATTGTTTATTTCCTCCCATTCCTTAACGATATCGCTTGACAATTTTTCTTTATCCGCAGAGTTTAATATCCTTTCCAGATGCCTTTTCCTTGCTTTTAATTTTTTTATAAAAACGCTTGATTGCGGATAATTTTTGCCTACGTATATTTCACCGTCCGAATAATTGCTTTCACCTGCGCGGGCAACGATAATGTCATAGAATTTGCCCTTTTCTTCCACCGCGTAATCTTTGAGCGCGGCATATCCGTTTTGTTGGAGGTATTTTCGCAACACAAACACATCTTGGTGCGCGACAAGGATAAACCTTGAATTTAAGCGTTTTTGCGATAAGATTTTTACAATCTCGTTGCCGCCCATTCCGGCTATGACCACGCTGTCGGGTTCGTAATTAAGGGGAGTGAGGCCGTCGCCCGGCAAAAATTCCATTTTATGTAAAAGGTTGAGTTTTTTTGCCAGTTTTTTGGCTTTGTCAAGGCTGTTTGGGCTTATGTCGACTGCGGAAACAAAGTCCGCCTCGCCTTGGAGAAGGGCTAAAGCCGCCACTTTGCCGTGGTCGCAGCCGATGTCGGCAAGACGCTTTCCCCGCACCTCGTTAAGAACGGCCCTAAGCCTATTTCCCAAACCTAACATTATTTATCCAAAAAATCTTTGAGCTTTTTCATTTTGTTGGGGTGCTTAAGCCTTCTCAACGCCTTTGCTTCAATCTGCCTTATCCTTTCCCTTGTTACATTAAAGACTCTGCCCACTTCTTCAAGCGTTCTGGGGCGGTTGTCCTTAAGGCCGTACCGCAATATAAGCACCATGGCTTCACGGGGGGCAAGCGTATTCAGTATTTCTTCTACCTGCGCTTTGAGCATTTTTGCTTCGACGGCGTCCATGGGCGCCACCGCCGATTGGTCTTCCAAAAAATCCCCCAAATGGCTGTCGTCTTCTTCGCCTATGGGCGTTTCTAAAGATACGGGGTCTTGCGCTATTTTTTGTATTTCCATGACTTTGCTTTCGGGAATCCCCATGGCTTCGGCTATTTCCGCCTGGGTAGGCTCCCTGCCCAATTGCTGAAGAAGGGTGCGGGAGGTTTTTGTGAGCTTGTTGATGGTTTCCACCATATGAACGGGAATCCTTATCGTTCTTGCTTGGTCGGCAAGGGAGCGGGTGATTGCCTGCCGTATCCACCAAGTGGCGTATGTGGAGAACTTAAACCCTTTTGTATAATCAAACTTTTCCACGGCTTTCATCAGCCCCAAATTCCCCTCTTGGATAAGGTCCAAAAACTGCATTCCCCTGCCCACGTATCTTTTGGCTATGCTGACAACCAGCCTTAAATTGGCGTTTATGAGTCTGTTTTTGGCTTCTTCGTCCCCCTCCGCCATTCTTTGGGCAAGCTTCACTTCTTCGGCGGCAGTCAGCAAAGGCACTTTTCCGATATCCTTTAGGTACATCTTGACAGAATCGTCAATGTTGACTTCGCTCATTATTTTCTGCAGCAGCTTGTCTTTGGTCTTTTTGCTGCCCGATTCCACTTTTATGTTGTTGTCTTCAAGAAGCTTATAAACATCCTCCATTTCGTCGGCGTCAAGCTCAAGCTTGTCCAGGCTGTTCATAAGCTCGCTTTCTTGTATGGTTTTGTTGTCTTTGTGTTGCTCGATAATATTGTCGATGTGCGCTTTTTTCTTTTCTTCTAAATCGGACATAAGAATTCTCCTTATTTAATAGGTTGTGTTTTATTTAATTCATTTATTTTTTGCATAATAAATTTTTGTTTGTCTTTGTCTTTGGTCCGCGCCAGCTCCTTAGTCAATTCCTTTGTTTTTTTTGCCTTGTAATTATTAAAAAGGGTCAAAAGGCATTGCGTATAATGGCTTTGGCAATCTTCGGGGGACACGCTGTCCAAGCTTTGTGAAATGAGGTCTATTTCCTCCTTGTCCTCAATAAAGTCGTATAAATCCGAAAACTTGGGCAACCGCTTATTTTCCGCCGAAACCATGACATAGCCGAAAATCTGTTTATGGGCGTCGTTTTCAAAATATTCTTCCTTGACATCGTCCGCGCCCACATAGTCGGCAACTTCCATCATGGACGCCAGCACAAATCTTGCCGCCAACGCCAAGGCTTGGTTGGCTTGGGGTTTTTGAACGGCGGATGCCGAGCTTAAGTTCGGGATTGATTGCGCTTTGATAAGCTCTTCGTCAATGCCGCTTTTTTGGGCCACGATTTTGGCGTAAATCTCTCTTTCCACGGCGTCCAGCGTATTGAGCACGGCGATTGCCCCCTTGGCGTATTTTTGCCGTCCGTCGGGCGTGGATAAGTTATAACGCTTTTCTACCGTCTTCAATTTGAAGTCTATCAGCGGCAAAGCTTTATCCAATAATTCCCAAAAGCCGTTTTTCCCCTTTTGCTTCACGGTATCGTCGGGATCGCAGTTTTCGGGCAACTCCACCACTTTTACTTCCAAACCGCTTTGCTTAAGCAAGTCCAACCCCCGCAAGGTCATGGTTTGACCCGCGGAGTCGCCGTCAAAGCAAATATAAACAAGGTTGGTAAAGCGGGAAAGAATATCGCATTGTTTCTTTGTCAAACTGGTGCCCATAGAAGCTACCACATTTTTTATGTCCGCCTTATAAAGGCTGATTACGTCCATATAGCCTTCCACCAAAATAACCGAAGTTACCGCTTCGGTTTGTTTAAGCTTTTTGAGAAGATTTATGGCGTACAAGCTGTTGCTTTTGTTAAAGACGGGATTGGCGAAAGTGTTTACATATTTGGCAAAATCTTCGGATTTATTGAAAACCCTGCCCCCAAAACCTATCACTCTGTCTTGAGAGTCAATAATGGGGAACATGATTCTTTCCGAAAAAACCTGGTACGGCCTACCCGCGCGGTCAATCCTGGCAAGTCCGGCGTCTACCATGGTTTTGACGTCATAGCCTTTTTGTTCAAGATGCTTGATTAACAAATTGTCCGCGGGGGAATACCCTAAGCCAAAAGTTTTTATTATGCTTTTATTCAAGCCTCTGTCGGTAAGATATTTAAGGGCTTGTCCGCCCAAAGAGGAAAAAAGGTAGGTATAGAAAAACCTCGCGGCTTCCCTGTTGATATTATAAATTTTTTCGGATATTTCTCTATATTTGCTGTAATCGGGGGAAACAAAGGTGTCGGGAATTTGGATATTCGCTCTTTTGGCAAGCCATTCCACGGCTTGAGGATATGTAAGCCTTTCCTGCTCCATTATGAAAGTTATGACATTGCCGCCTTTGTTGCAGCCGAAGCAATGAAAAGTCTGGTGGTCCGCCCTTACTTGGAAAGAAGGCGTTTTTTCGTGGTGAAAAGGACAACAAGCCCAATAGTCCCGGCCTCTTTTTTGCAGGCGGACGTAATTGGAAACAATTTCTACAATATCGGATTTGGCTTTCAGCTCACGCAGAAACTCCGCATTAACTCTTGAAATTGATATGTACCTCTCTCTTATTTCTTCTTCTTTATAATTATTCGACAAAAAAAAATTTTTTCCTTAATCGATTAAAAAAAATTTAATTCGCAAAAATATTTTTTTCTTGGCCGCATACCGTAATATTATGTATCATTATGTCTTTATTTGTCGTATATATTGATAATTATCGGCAATATGGTAAAATTCAAATATCATACAATAAGGGGAGATAGTTTTATGCTAAAAGAGAAACAAGAATTTTTTAAGATGCTCAAAAAAAGACTTATCGAAAACAATTATTCCGATTATTCGGCGCGATTGAAGGAACGCAGAATGAGCGAAGCGTATTTTCTCAACAACAAGAAAATGACCCGCGAACAAGTAAAGACGCTCAGCCAAAAGATTAACGAAATTTTACAAAGCGACGACTTCATATACGACCCTTTGACAAAATTGATTCCCGATTATGACGAATTCAAAAGCCTTGACGATATCGGCAAGCAAAGGTACATACTCAATTTAAGCAATATCTATATCGACATAAAAAAAGCCGCCGAGCATCAGTCAAGGAACTGAACGGCGCGCTTTATTTTGTTTAATTAAACAATATCGCCTTTCCGCTAATCTAAATTATGTTTGTGAAGCAAAAGGCTTAAACTTCTATATGCTTTATGTCTTTTTTGCTTTTGCGGTAAAGCGATATTTTGAAACCTATCGCGCTGACGGGCTGCGCTTGCAGCTTTTGGGTCAAAATCCGCAAAGCTTCTTTGGGCTCAAGCTCGCTGTTTTTGAGCACGGCAACCTTTATCAATTCCCTTGCTTCAAGCGCTTTGTCCAGCTCTTGAATCACTATGTCGGTAATGCCGTTTTTGCCTATTTGAAATATGGGCTGAATGTTTTGCGCCAGCGCGCTTAATCTGCTTCTTGTCTTACTGTCCATAATCGCTCCCTTCTGTTAATCCACAAGCGTGAACTCTACGTCTATTACGCATACGGTATCCCCGTCCTTTGCTCCCATTTTGCGCAATTCGTCAATTATTCCCCTTTCTCTCATCTTTCTTTGAAAATAAACAAAGGATTCGGTATCGTCTAAATAAACCTTTTTGGCAAGCTCTCTAATAAATCCGCCGTCCACGTAATATGTGTCTCCCCGTTTTTCTATAAAAAAGGATTGCTTGTCTTCCTCTTCGTATTCATACGGCGTAAACACAAGAGGCTCCACCGGCGGAAGCTCTTTTAATTTTTGAGCGATTTTGTCCGTAAGTTCCTTAACGCCTTGTGTGGTCGCCGCGCTTATTTCAACGGGGGTGATTTTTGTCCTTTTTATAAATTCTTCAATAACGGCTCTGTCTTCCAGAATATCGATTTTGTTTACCGCAACTATTTCGGGAAGATTATATAAGTCCTTGCTGTATTTTTTAAGCTCTTCCCTAATAACTTTATAATCCTCCCAAGGCTTTCTGCCTTCGCCGCCGCCGCTGATGTCAACGAGGTGCACAATCAGCCTTACCCTTTCCACATGGCGCAAAAAGGAATGCCCCAAGCCCACGCCGTCCGCCGCGCCTTCAATTAAGCCCGGGATATCGGCCACAATAAAGGATTGGTCATAATAATTTACCGTTCCCAGATTGGGGGAAAGCGTAGTAAACGGATAAGAGGCAATTTTTGGCTTGGCGGCGCTGATAACCGAAAGCAAAGTGGATTTGCCCGCATTGGGATATCCCACCAGCCCCACATCGGCTATGGTCTTGAGCTCCAGCAAAAATTTTCTTTCAACGGTCGTTTCCCCGTTTTCGGCGAACGCGGGCGCTCTCCTTGTGGGGGTGCAAAAACGGGCGTTGCCCCTGCCCCCTTTGCCGCCTTTCAGAATTAAAACTTTTTCGCCCTCGTTAAAAATATCGGCGATAATATTTTGGGTTTCAAAATCTTTGATTATTGTGCCTCTGGGTACTTTGATAACGACATCTTTGCCGTTTTTCCCGGTCATGTTGCTTTTGCCGCCGTTTTCGCCGTTGCCCGCCCTGAAATGCCGGCTATAATGAAAATTCAGCAAGGTATTGATGGAGGAATCGGCTTGAAAATAAATATTTCCTCCGTTGCCGCCGTCGCCGCCGTCCGGACCGCCCCTGGCCACATACTTTTCCCTGCGGAAGCTTACCCGTCCGTTGCCGCCGTCGCCCGCTTTACAATAAATTACAGCCGTATCGATAAACACTTTATTTTATTATTCCCTTTCAGCATATTTTTGCAGCATATGCCGCGCCGCCTTTCTGCCCGCTCCCATGGCAAGTATAACCGTCGCCGAGCCCGTAACGGCGTCGCCGCCCGCGTATACTCTGTCTATTGAAGTAAGCAAATTGTCGTCAACTTCCAATGTTCCCCATTTTGAGGTTTTCAATTCTTTGGCGCTGTTTTTTATTAAAGGATTGGGGGAAGTGCCTATGCTCATAATGACTTGGTCGCAAGGCAAATCGTATTCCGAACCCTGAATGGGGACCGGCCTTCTTCTGCCGCTTTGGTCGGGTTCTCCCAATTCCATTTTTATGCAGCGTATGCCTTCCACTTTTTCCTTTCCAAGTATTTCAACGGGGTTGGTCAGCAATCTGAACTCTATGCCTTCTTGCTCGGCGTGCTCGATTTCGTCTTCCCTTGCGGGCATTTCTTGCCGTGAGCGGCGATATACGATATACACCTTTTGAGCGCCCAGCCTCAGCGCTGTTCTGGCGGCGTCCATGGCCACATTGCCCGCGCCCACCACCGCCACCACATTTCCTCTTTGTATAGGGGTAACGCTGTCTTCTTTATACGCTTTCATGAGGTTTACTCTGGTCAAAAACTCGTTTGCCGAATAAACGCCGTTAAGATTTTCTCCTTTTATGTTCATAAATACGGGAAGCCCCGCGCCGCTGCCTATGAACACATAGTCATACTCATCCAATAATTCCTCAAGATAGAAGGTCTTCCCTATGACGGTATTGAGCTTAAACTTAACGCCCAGTTCTTTAAGGCTGTCAATTTCTTTTTCCACTATGCTTTTGGGAAGTCTGAATTCGGGTATGCCGTAAACAAGCACGCCGCCCGCTTTATGGAAAGCCTCGAAAACGGTAACTTGAGCGCCGTTCATGGCAAGCTCGCCCGCGCAGGACAACCCTGCCGGCCCGCTGCCCACCACCGCCACCTTCAAATCCAATTTCTTGGTCGGCTTGACGGGCTTTACGTTGGCTTTAAGAGCGGCGTCGGCGGCGTATCTTTCCAAAGCCCCTATGGCTACCGAACCGCCCAGTTTGTTTTTGCGCACGCAAAGCTGTTCGCATTGAATTTCTTGAGGGCAAACCCTGCCGCAAACGGCGGGCAAGGAATTTGTTTCCTTGATGATTTCATTGGCCTTAAGGGGGTCGCCGTCTTTTAGCGCCTTAATAAAATCGGGTATCTTGACGCCCACGGGACAACCTTTTTCGCAAGGGGCGGTTTTGCACCCCAAGCATCTTTCGGCCTCTATTAACATGGTTTCTTCGTCGAAACCCAAACTTACTTCTTCAAAATTCTTTGACCTGATAACGGAATCTTGTTCGTTTACGCGCTGTCTTTCAACAATTTTCATAAGTTCTCTCCTATCCTCTTATTCTGCAACGATGTTTCTTTTCCTGCTCAACATAAATCCTTGAACGGGCCAAAGCTTCCGCAAAGTCTACTTTATGCCCGTCGAATTCCGGCCCGTCCACGCAGGCGTATTTTGTCTTGCCATCCACGGTAAGACGGCAGCAGCCGCACATGCCCGTGCCGTCAACCATAATCGAATTCATGCTCACAATAGTTTCAATGCCGTAATCTCTTGTAACGTCGCATACCGCTTTCATCATGACAAGAGGCCCCACGGCAAAAACAACATCGTATCTTTGCCCTTTTTCAATCAACTGTTTAAGCTTGTCGGTAACAAAACCTTTTTCGCCTTTGCTGCCGTTATCGGTCATTATATAAACATTTCCACAATTTTTTCTGAACTCGTCTTCATACATAAGCAGGCTTTTATCCCTTGCGCCCAGTATGACATCCACGGTTTTGCCTTGGGCTTTAAGCTGTTTGGATTGCGGATAAATAACCGCCGTTCCTATGCCGCCGCCCACAAGCAAAATACTGTCGGCATGGCTTAAATCGGTGGGGTTGCCCAGCGGCCCCACAAGGTCATGGATGTAATCGCCTTCGTTCAATTGCGCCAAGCGCTCGGTGGTATAGCCCACTATTTGTATCAAAAGCGTAAGAGAGCCGTTTTGTTTGTCGTAATCACAAATGGTAAAGGGCACCCTTTCGCCTTCTTCGTCAACTCTTAAAATAATGAATTGACCCGCTTGGGCGTTTCTTACAACATCTTTGGCTTCCAGCGTAAGCTCGACAACATTGTCGGCTGGTTTGCGTTTCTTTAAGATTTTGTTCATATTTCTCCTTTATGCTTTTAATTGTTTTGTCTTGTTGTAATAATCGCAATGGATTGTCAAATCGCAATTTCCGCAATCGGGTTTCCTTGCGTGGCAAACATATCTGCCGTGAAAAATCAGATAATGATGCAAGGGAGACCATTTTTCCTTTTCGTATCGGGCGCAAAGCTCCTTTTCCACGCCCAAGGGGGTATTTGAATAAGCAAGGCCCAGTCTTCTTGCTACCCTGAAAACATGCGTATCCACGGGCATGGCGGGAATATTGAAGGCCACCGAAAGCGCCACCGACGCGGTTTTTCTGCCCACGCCGTCAAGATCCATAAGTTCTTCCAAGGTTCGCGGCACCTCGCCGTTATGCTTGTCCATAAGAGCTTTGGACATTTTTATTATGCTGTTCGCTTTGTTATTATAAAATCCGCAACTGAAAATATACGGCTTAAGCTGTTCCGCCGTCAATTCCGCAAACTGCTGGGGGGTATTGTATACCTTGAACAGTTTGTCGGTTATCATATTCACTCTTTTATCGGTGCATTGAGCGCTTAAAATCGCCGCTACAAGCAGTTCAAACGGCGTGGAATAATTGAGTTCGCATTTCGCGTCCTTGTGCATAACGCTCAGTCGATAAAAAATATCTTCGGTATCCTTAATTTTCATATGATATATTATTGCAAATATACCAAGCTTTTGCAAGTAATTTTAAGTCCTGCCTCTCCTTATGAACAATCTCAAAAGGGGTTTTAAGAAAGCGGGACAGCTGATACATATAATCCGCATAACGCATCGCTCCTTTAAGGTCTATGTGCATTATATGCAGAAACGCTGGCGCTGTGTGAATATTACGCTTTCAAAATTTCTATGGTCTTTGCGGGATTGGGGGAATTGAATACGCTGCTCCCCGCCACCAATATGCTTGCGCCCGCTTCTTTAACGGCTTTCGCGTTTTCTTCGTTAATCCCTCCGTCCACCTCGATGGGGATATCCAGCTTCATTTCTTCAAGAATGCTTTTTACTTTCTTGATTCTGTCCAGCGACTGGGGTATAAACTTCTGCCCGCCCAGTCCCGCGAAAACGCTCATGACAAGTATCATATCGCAATGCTTGAACAAATGTTTATATTTGTCTATGTCCACGTCGGGATTGAATACTATTCCGCTTTTTACGCCTTTGCCGCGGATAATTTTTAAGGCGTGTTCGGCATCTTTGCTGGCTTCGGGATGAAAGGTAACGATATCGGCGCCGCAATCAATAAATTGCTCGATATACCTTTCGGGCTCGATTATCATAAGATGAACATCAAGCGGAAGCTTGGTTTCCCTGCGCAGCGCCTTTATCATGGGCATGCCGAAAGTAAGATTCTTTACATAAACGCCGTCCATGACATCGCAATGAACCATATCGCCGCCCCAAGCCTCCACATCCTTTACGCCCGCGGCCATATTGGCGAAATCGCTTGCAAGTATGGAGGGGCTGACTAAAATGCCTTGATTAATACTTATCATTTTGCTTCTCCTTTAATTCGTTATAGATGGTTACATATCTATTGTATCTTTCAACCGAAAGATTGCCTTTGGCCAATTCTTCTTTTACCCTGCAGTCGGGTTCGTTGATGTGCACGCAATTGTTGTAGCGGCAAAAGGAAAGCAGCTTTACATAGTCTTCGTAATAATAAGCCAGCTCTTCGGGCTTTAATTTGTCTATCTCCAACAAAGAAAAGCCGCAGGTGTCCACCACCCTGCCTTCGCCGTAATCGAAAATCTCAATATGCCTTGTCGTATGCTTTCCCCTTTGCGCCTTGGCGCTCAAACCGTTTACTTTCATGACTTCGTCGCCTATTATGCGGTTGATTATGGAGGATTTGCCCACCGCGCTTTGTCCCGCGAAACAGCTGAGTTTGCCTTTCATAACCCCATAAAGCTCTTTCAGACCTATGGCGCTGTCCACCGTGGAAGTCCTTACGCAGGGCATTTCATTTTTATAAGCCTCAAAAACTTCGTCTATGCTTTTTTGATCGGTCAAGTCGGCTTTGTTGAAACAAAGCACGGGCTCTATTTTTTCAATATAACAACTGACAATAAGTTTGTCAACAAGCGTCAAATCGGGCTTGGGCAAGAGCGCTATCACGATAATCAAAGAATCGATGTTGCTGACATAGGGCCTTATTAATTTGTTTTTGCGTTCGTAAAGTTTTTCTATTACGCCGAAATTGTGTTTGAGCGGCGTAATTTCCACAATATCGCCCACCACAAGCTCCGCCCCTCTTTTTACTTTGCCGCGGATTACGCATGTATAAACGGTTTTGTCGTCGGCAATAACGGTATATCTTGACGCAATCGCCTTAATTATCTGCCCTCTAATAATTATCGACCTCCTTTATATAATCGTTTCTCAATTGTCCGCAAGCGCCTTGCACATCCCCGCCCATGGAACGGCGCAAGGTATGCGATATGCCCTTTTCTTTCAATATCCTCATGAACTCTTTTACTTGTTGGGCAGAAGGCGCTTTCAAACCTCTCTCCTTAACATAGTTTAACGCAATCAAATTGACATGGCAAGACAGTCCTTTCAAAAGACGAGCAAGTTCATAAGCGCTTTCTTGGTCGCTGTTTCGGCCTTCAATCAGCGAATATTCAAATATAACCCTTCTTCTTGTTCTTTCAAAATAGTATTTGGCGGCTTCAATTACCGACATAATATTATAAGCTTTGTTAATGGGCATAAGACCGCTTCTTTTGCTGTCCGTGGGGGCGTGCAGCGAAATGGACAGCACTACGGGCAAATTCATGTCGGCAAGCTCAATAATCTTGGGCGTTATTCCGCATGTGGACAGCGAAATGTTTCTCAAGCTTATGTTTAACCCTTTTTCAAAGCTGACCAATTTAAGGAATTTCACCACATTGTCAAAGTTATCCAGCGGCTCCCCGCTGCCCATAAGCGTAACATTGGTAATGGCTCTTTTCTCCCCTTTGCCGCCTTTAAGCGCGTTGACGCATAATACCTGCGAAAGGATTTCGCCCGCCGTAAGATTCCTTATTAAACCGTTCAGACCCGAAGCGCAAAAGGCGCAATCCATTCTGCAGCCTATTTGAGTGGATACGCAAAGCGTATTGCCGTAGCCGTGTGGCATGAAAACGCCTTCTATAATGTTTCCGTCATTTAATTTGTACAGATATTTTTCGCACTTATCCCCCGCTTTTAGCGTCTTTATTATTTCAACGCCTCTGTCGTAAAAATATTGTTTAAGCTTTTCTATAAGAGTTTTTGGAAGGTTGCTGATTTGGTCATAGCTTTTGTACTGCGTAACGGCATGGTAAAGCTGGTCCGCCCGAAATTTCGGATAGCCCCATTCCTCAATAAAGTTTAATTCCTCATAACCAAAATCTTGCAAACACCGCTTCATTGTCATAAGCGCGCGCCCTTGGCGATGGGCTTGCCCCTTAAATAATCCGCTATATCCATTTCTTTGGCGTTTTCGCCCTGCACCCTCAAGAATTTTAGGCAGCCCATCCCGCATTTTACGATAAGCCCCGCTTTGGAGGAGCTTTCCACCACTTCGCCTGTTTGCGCGCCCTCGCAAACGCAATCGACGGCTTCGGCTTTTTTAACCTTCAATACGCCGTATTGCGTATGCGTAAACGCCCCCGGCCAAGGATTCATCCCCCTTATGAAGTTTACGATTTTTACGGCGTCAAGGCTGAAATCCAATTTGCCGTCCTCTTTTTTGAGCATGCCGCAATATGTGGCTTTTTCGTGGTCCTGCTTTACAAAAACCGCCTTGCCGTCCTCAATCAAATCCAAAGCCTTGACTACAAGCCGGGCGCCCAAGGGAGCCAGCTTATCCAAAGCTTCTTGAGAATTCTCGTCCCCCTTAAGCGTAATTTTATCCTGCAAAATTATATCCCCGCTGTCCACTTCAAGCGCCGTTTGCATGATGGTTACGCCTATTTCTTCTTCGCCATCAATCAAAGCGTGCTGAACGGGGGAAGCGCCTCTGTACTTGGGCAAAAGCGAAGCGTGGATGTTGATAACGCCATGCTTTGTCATATCCAATATTTGTTGCGACAATATTTGGCCGTAAGCGCAAGTTACCATAATGTCGGCGTCAAGCTTTTTCAGCTCTTCCACGGCGCTGGCGTCTTTTATTCTTTCAAACTGCAAAACCTTGAGTCCGTAATTATGGGCGCAAACCTTGACGGGAGAGAGCACAATTTTGTTGCCCCTTCTTCCCCCGGCTTTGTCTAGCTGGGTAACGACTGCCACCACTTCATGCCTTGAATTGATTATTTCCGTCAGCGGCTTTACCGCGAATTTCGGCGTTCCAAGATAAATTACTTTCATATCCTCAATTATTCCTCGTCATGTTTTCTGTCGTAAAACAGAATTCCTTCCAAGTGGTCAAGCTCGTGGCAGCACGCTCTTGCCGCCAAGTCCTTAAGCTCTTTCCGATATTTTTTGCCGTGTCTGTCATAAGCTTCCAAAAGCACTTCTTGCGGCCTGAGCACCTTGCAGTTCTTGGACGGGTTTACGCTCAAGCAACCTTCCACGCCTATCTGCTCTCCCTCCGCCTTGATGATTTTGGGGTTTATCATTTCCAAATACACGCCGTCGGCGTCAATGATAGCCGCCCGCCTGAGCAAGCCCACTTGTGGGGCGGCAAGCCCTATGCCGTCGGCGTTAATCATTGTCTCTTTCATATCGTCAAGCAGGCAAGCAAGCTTGTCGTCGAATTTTGTTACTTCCCTTGCCCTTTTCCTAAGTATTTCATCATCTTCGCCAAATATTCTTCTAAGCGCCATAATTAACTCCTTTTTACATCATTTGAACGGGATTTATTTCAATAAAAGCGGATACTCCGCGGGTGTTCAGCGTTTTCGCTTTTTCGTATATCTTCGGCAAAATCCGTTCTTCGCCTTCCAAGTTTATCCACACCACAATTTGAAAGCGGTGTTTGTTCATAATCCTTCTCAAAGGCGCGCGCATGGCCTGCGCCCTAAATATTTCCTTGGGATTTTGCTTTTTTAGTTCTTTCATCAGCTCGTACCCTTTGCGGGTGGTTTCCATGGCCTTGTCTTCGTCTTCGCTTGATATAAGCAATCTTGCTATCACCGAATAGGGCGGAAAATGCGTGGTTTCCCTGACATTGCTTTCCTTTTCAAAAAAACCGCAGTAATCGTAATTGCCCGCATATCTGAACACATAATGATAAGGATTGTAGGTCTGCAAAATCACCCTGCCTTCCTTATCGTCTCTGCCCGCTCTGCCCGCTACCTGCGTAATAAGCTGAAAGGTATTTTCGTTGCTTCGGTAATCGGGAAAATACAGCGCCAAGTCGGCGTCAAGGATTCCCACCAGCGTAACATTGGGAAAATCATGTCCCTTGACTATCATTTGCGTGCCCACAAGTATTTGCGCCTTCCCTTCCGCAAACGCCGACAGAATCTTTACATAGGAATCCTTGCGTTGAACGCTGTCGTTATCCATGCGCAATACCTTGACCTCGGGATATAGCTTATTTATTTCCTCAACCACCTTTTGGGTGCCCGTTCTGCCTTCTTTAAGATGCTTAAAGCCGCATTTTGGGCATTCTTCTATGTTGTGATACTGCTTTCCGCAATAGTGGCATTTCAATCTGTTGTCTTCTTTATGCAGAGTAAGGCTTACTTCGCAATCGGCGCATTTTGGAATGTATCCGCATTGCCTGCAGCGCACAAAGGAAGCGAACCCCCGTCTGTTGATAAAAAGCATGGCTTGACTGTTTTCTTTTATGGTTTTGTCAAGCTCCTTCAGCAGCGCTCTTGAGAATATGGACATGTTCCCTTGAAGGATTTCCTTTCTCATATCCACGATATCCATTTGCGGCAACCGTTTTTCGTTGACTCTGCGTCTCAGCGTTATCAATTGATATTTGCCTTCCTTGGCTTTTTTGTATGTTTCCAAAGAGGGCGTGGCGGAGCCGTAAATAAGTCTGCCCTTATTGTACCTCATGCGGAAGCGGGCTATGTCATGGGTTATGTAGCGGGGGTTGGATTCGCTTATGTAGCTTAGGTCGTGCTCCTCGTCGATTATGATAACCCCCACATTTTCAAGCGGGGCGAACACCGCCGACCTTGCCCCCAAAGCTACTACGGCTTGGCCGCTGCGCAGCTTCCGCCATTCGTCATAGCGTTCTCCGTGCGACAATCCGCTGTGCAGCAATGCCACCTTTTCCCCGAATCTTGCCCTGAACAATCCCAGCATTTGGGGCGTCAACGATATTTCGGGCACCAGCATAATGGCCGTTTTGCCGCGCTTTAATTGTTCCTCTATGACGCGCATATAAATTTCGGTTTTGCCGCTGCCGGTAACGCCGTGCAAAAGGTACTCCCCTTCCTTTGCCAAAATAGCGTCCACGGCTTGCCGCTGCTCCAAAGTAAGCTTTATTTCTTTGTCGTCAATTTTGATATCTCTGTACGGCTCCCTGTTTTGGGACACCCAAGTCTTGCTTGCTATGCCTTTGTCAATTACCGCTTTTACCGCTGGCGAACCGAATTTTTTGTTTAGAACGGTTTGGTATTCCCCGCCCTTTTTTTCCAAAAACTCGCAAACGGCTCTTTGGGCGGCGGCTCTTTCCGACAGGCTTTCAATAAGTTTTGGGTTTTTTAATGTTATAAAAGCTTTCTTAAGCTCCTTAACCTTTCCCCCTCTTAATTTTGCAGGCAGGCAAAGCCTGATAATGTCGATAAACCTTAAATTTTTGCGCTCGTTCAAATACCTTGCCAGCGTCAGCATTTCTTGCGTCAAAACGGGTTTGTCGTCAAGAATTTTAATGATGTTTTTGGTTTGGTGTTCGGATGAGGGTTTGCGGGCGGTAACGAAGCCTTCGGTTATCCTGTTTCCGAAAGGCACTTTTACCCGACTGCCGACGGGAATGTCAAAATCGGCAGAATAATCAAAAACTTTATCCACTTGGGTATTGCTTATGTCTACTATGACTTCATAGACCATTATTTCAATATCTCGTCAAGAATAATATCCGACAGCTCCCTTTTCGTCATGAGCGGCAAGGATTTCATTTGTCCGTCCGCTTTTATTATCGTAACAATATTGGTATCCGTATCAAAGCCCGCGCCTTCTTTGGTGATGTCGTTGGCCACAATCATGTCGGCGTTTTTCTTCTTGAGCTTTTGCGCGGCGTTGCGCAATAAATTTTCGGATTCGGCGGCAAAAACCACAAGTTTTTTGTCGCCCTTTCTTTTCCCCGCCTCGGCGGCGATATCCGCATTCTTTTCCAGCTCAAGAGATAAAGTTTCGGCTTTAATTTTTTGGCTTGATTTTTGTTTTACTCTGTAATCGGCGGGAGCGGCGGCTTTTATGATAATATCGGCCTTTTCCATTTTAGAAATTACGGCTTCGTACATTTGCTGCGTGGTGTTTACCTTAATGATTTCAGCCTGCTTGGGAGCTTCCACGCTGATATTCGCCGCTATAAGCACGACTTTGGCTCCCCTTTCAATGGCGGCTTGGGCTAAAGAAATTCCCATTTTGCCGGAAGAGCGATTGGAAATAAACCTTACGGTGTCAATATCCTCTCTTGTCGCTCCCGCGGTAATCAAAACCGTTTTGCCTTCCAAATCCCTTTTGGGATAAAGCAGTTTTTCCACTTGAGCGACTATTTCCCGCGGCTCCTGCATCCTGCCCTTGCCCGTATCGCCGCAAGCAAGCATTCCTTCGTCGGGCTCGATAATTATGCAGCCTCTTTCTTTAAGCGCCCGCAAATTCCGTTGAGTGGCCTCGTCGGCATACATATCCTTGTTCATTGCGGGGCATATCACTTTTATGGCCTTTGAGGCAAGAAAAGAGGAAGTCAACAGGTCGTCGGCTATGCCGTGGGCGAATTTCGCTATGACATTGGCGGTGGCGGGAGCGACCAAAAACACGTCCGCGGCTTTGGCAAGCGATATGTGCTCCACATCATAATTTTCTTTGGGGGCGAACATATCGCAAGACACTTTGTTTTTGCTCAGCGTTTCCAGCGTCAGCGGCGTTACGAATTGACAGGCGTTTTTTGTCATGACTACCCTTACTTCCACGCCTTTTTTTGTCAGCGCCGAAGCTATGGAGCAAGCTTTATAAGCGGCTATGCCCCCGCTTATTCCCAATACCACGCATTTTTTTGCCGTCATTATATCTTTACGATTATCTTTCCGTCATAAATCTCTTTGGCGGCGTGGCTGATTGCCTTAAGGCCAGATTTTTCGAGCTCCCCGCTTTCCAAAGCGATAAGCTCCTTGGCTCTTTTGGCAAGGCCGCAAACCAAAGCGTAACGGCAAGGCGCTTTCTTAATCAGTTTGTCAATGGGCGGATCAATCATTTGCTCATCCTCCTTAAACTATTCTTGTAATATATTCTTTATTTTCTGCAAATTTCTCTTTACCCTGCATCTTTCAGCGGTAATTATGGCAACCAATTCTTCCACGGCTTTATGTAAATCGTCGTTAACGACGATATAATCATAATCATAAGCGCATTTAAGCTCTTCCTTGCCCAGCCTCAATCTTTCCGCCCGCCAATCCTCGGTCTCCGTATTCCTTGCGCTCAGCCTGTAAATAAGGTCGGCGATTGAAGAAGGTGTGAGGAAAATCCTTACCTGCTCAAAATCCATGTTCTTTATCTTTTCGGCCCCCACAGTCTCTATCTCAAGTATAATGTCCTTGCCTTTGTTCAAGGCTTCTTCTATAAAACTCTTTACGGTGCCGTATCTGTTGCCGTATTTTTCCACATGCTCCAGCAATTCGCCGTTTTGGAGCATGCTGTTAAATTCTTCGTCGGTTTTGAAGAAATAGTTTTTGCCCTCTATTTCTCCCTTTCTGGGTTTTCTTGTGGTGGCGGATACCGAATATTCAAGATTGTCCAGCTTTTTGAAAACCTTTTTTAGCGCCGTTCCCTTGCCCGCTCCCGAAGGTCCGCTCAACACAAAAAGTATGCCCTTTGCCATAAAAACAATTCTCCTACTCTATATTCTGCGTTTGTTCCCTTATTTTCTCTATTTCCCCTTTAAGCTCAAGCACATTTCGGGTAATGAATAAATCGTTGCTCTTTGAGCCTATGGTGTTGGCTTCCCTGTTCATCTCCTGCACCAAAAAATCCAATTGGCGCCCCACCGCGCTTTTTTGCCGCAATATTTTTCTGCCCTGCTCGATATGGCTGAATAACCTGGTCAATTCCTCGTCTATGGAAGACTTGTCGGCAAAATACGCCACTTCGTTAAGAAGTCTTGTTTCGTCCGGCTCTATCTCCTTCAAAATTTCGGTTATCCTTTGTTTAAGCTTGACGCGGTACTCCTCGCATACAAAAGGCGCCTTTTCTTTAATGCGGTTGAGGATTCTTTGCATGGACGCAAGTTTTGTCCTTATGTCCTTGGCAAGCGCCCTGCCTTCGTTTTTGCGCATTTGTTTAAGGTTGTCAAGCGCTTGGGCGGCGGCTTCAAGGGCGATTTCCTTAATTTGCTGTTCGTCGTCCTCGGCGTCCTGCGTTATCAAAACTTCGGGCAGCTTCAAAACTTGCGAAGCCGTTATATCGTTGACAAATCCCATTTCCTGCAACTTAATGCCTATGTCAAAGTACTGCTTGGCCGCCACCGTGTCTATGCTGATTTTGTTTTTGCCTTCCCTGTTGTCCTCATAAACGCAATATATCTCGATATGCCCTCTGGAAATCTGCTTTTGTATCTCTTTCCTTAAGCATTCTTCCAAGAAGTTGAGCCCTCTGGGAAGCTTAAAGCACATATCCAAATATCTGTGGTTGACCGATTTAAGCTCGATGGTTATTTTCCTGTCATGTCTTTCCGCCACGCCTTTGCCGTAGCCCGTCATACTGTTCATTTACACCTCTTAACGGCATCAAAAAGCTGGTCGTATTTTGTGCTCAACTTTTCTTGCCTGTCTCCAAAATCAGCGATTATTTCTTTTGTGTCATTAAATTTCCCCACAACCGCGGCTTGTATTCCCGCTTGCTCAAACGCTTCAAGCAATTCTTTAGGTCGGGGGGCGCTGATAAGCAAACTTCCGCTGGATATCAGCCTGTATTTGTCCACTCCCAGCGACGAGCAAATCTTTTCTGTTACGGGGTGCGTCTTTACCTTATCGGTTTCGATTACGGCGCCCACGCCCGAAGCCTGGGCCATTTCCGCAAGCGCCCCGAAAAGCCCGCCTTCGGTAATGTCGTGCATGGCGTTGATGTTGTGCCGCCTTGCTATCAAAGCTTCTTCGGTAATGCTGATGCTGTTTTTAAGCTGTTTGGCTTGCTCAAGCTCGTCATCTGTTAGAAAAGCGCGAAGCTTTTTTTCGTAGTCGTGAGCAAGAATAACCGTGCCTTCTATCCCGATTGTCTTCGTTAAAATAATGCTGTCGCCAGCCTTGGCGGAATCGGCGGTAATATGCTTGTCGGTTTTGCCGATAATCGTTACCGATACCACTATTTTATTGACGGCGTCGGTAAATTCGGTGTGTCCGCCCACTATTTCGATATTATTGCGCTCGGCCTCGTTTTCGGCGTCAACCATTACCCTTTTAATTTCTTCTACAGTTGCGTTCGGAGGCGCCAAAATCGTAATAACCGCAAGCACGGGCTGTCCGCCCGCGGCGTAAATATCGTTGGCGTTAATCTTTATGGCAAGCCCTCCCGCGCCTTCGTCCGCCCCCGTAATGGGATCGGTGGATATAAGTATGGTATCGTCAATCTCAAAAGAGGAGCAATCTTGAGCAAGCGAAGAACGCACCTTCACTTCATCCCGCCTTTTTTTTATAACTCCAAACACGCAATCGATAAGCTCGGGATTGGTTAATTTGCCTATTTTCATAGAGATAATTATATCACATACTATAAAAGGTTACAAGCGTTTTAATATCCGCTTAAAGCGCTCCAAAGCAAGACGGCTTACCCCTTTTTATTCTCCTCGATTATTTTCAAAAACCATTCTTCGTCCCGTATCTCGATACCCAGCTTTTGCGCTTTGGCAAGCTTGCTTCCAGCTTCTTCGCCCGCTATCACAAGGTTGACGCTTTTGGTAACGGTGTCGCTGACTTCGCCGCCCAAATCTTTAATGATTTCGGCGGCCTGACTTCTTTTATAATTGCGCAGGCTACCCGTAAGCACTACCACTCTGCCCGACAATACGCCTTCCTTGGGCTCTTCTTCTTTTTCAAAGGCTATGCCCTTGTCCAGCAAGGATTTTATGAGCAGTCTATTGTTTTGGTCCGCGAAGAAATTGACGGTATTGTCGGTCATAACGCTGCCGAAGTCGTCAATTTCAATTATTTGTTCCGCCGTCGCCGCCATAACATTATCCAAAGTCTTGAATTTTTGCGCAAGCTGCTTGGCGGCTTTCTTGCCTATGCCCGGAATGCCCAAAGCGAATATGAACCTGTCCAGCGTGGTAAGGCGGGAATTATTTATGGCGTCAAGCAAATTTTGGGCTTTTTTGTCCTTAAAACCTTCCAAAGTCAAAAGCTGTTCTTTTGTCAAGGTATAAAGCTTGTCGGGGGTGTCAACGCCCAATTCGTTATAAAGCTGTTCGACGGTCTTTTCGCTCAATCCCTCAATATCCATGCAGGGCTTTGAGGCGAAATGAACTATTTCGGAAATAAGGCGGGGGGCGCATTTGTCTTTATTGGCGCAATAAAGAAACGGCCCTTCTTGAATTACCTCGCTGCCGCACGAAGGACAAACCTTGGGCGGCGTAATGTCAACGCTGTTTTCATAGTGTTCGCTCACTCCCATGATTTCGGGAATGACATCGTTGCTGCGCCGTATGAAGACACGCGAATTTATCTTAATATCTTTCTTTTGGATATCCAAAATGTTGTTTAAGGTAGCCCGTTTTACCGTTGCGCCCATAAGCTCCACCGGCTCAAGAATGGCAAGCGGGTTGAGCTTGCCTGTGCGGGATATTTGCCAAACCACATCTTTGACAATGGTGGTCGTTTCTTCGGGAACAAATTTGTAGGCGATGGCCCACCGCGGGAATTTTTCGGTAAACCCGAGTATTTGCCTAAGCGATAAATCGTCTATCTTCAATACCGCTCCGTCAATCAAAAAGTCCAAAGCGCTTCTGTTTTCTTCAATGGCTTTGAGCTGATTATAGACATAGGAAGTATCTTCGATTATGATAAACAAATCGTCGGTTTGAAATCCGTTTTGTTTGAGGAATTCCCTTATCTGGCGCTGGGACTTAAACTCTTTATCGGAATACCCCACATTATAAGCCATAAAATCCAGCTTTCTTTCCGCCGTAACTTTGGGGTCAAGATTTCTTACCGCGCCCGCCGCCCCGTTTCTGGCGTTTTTCAAAGGCTCGGAGGCTGTTTCGTTATATTGTCTGAACACCGAAAGCCTCATTATGGCTTCGCCTTGCACTTCGATTAAACCCTTATACGGTATTGTAAGCGGAACCGTCCTTATTGTCCTTGCCTGAGGCGTTACGTCCTCGCCGGTTACGCCGTCCCCTCTCGTGGCCGCCGTAACCAGTTCGCCGTTTTCGTAGGTTAAAGACATTGTAAGCCCGTCAAATTTATTTTCCAGCGTCATGGCGGGAACATATCCCAAAGCTTTTTTTACCCTAGCGAAATAGGCTTCAAGCTGGTTTTTGTCCTTTGCTTTATCCAATGAATACAGCCTTTGGCGATGGGCGTAAGGACGGAATTTTTTCAAAGGCATGCCGCCCACCCTGTGGGTGGGAGAATCGGGAAGTATTATGCCCGCGCTGTTTTCCATTTCTACAAGCTCGTCATAGAGAGCGTCATATTCGGCGTCGCTGACGGTGGGATTGTCCAATTCGTAATATTCCCTCGCGTATTTGTTCAGTTTATCCACAAGTTCTCTCATTCTGTCCATATGCTACCTCTTAAACCAGCTCCAATGGAGCGCAGGATAAATTAAATTTCTTAACGCCCAAATCCTTAAACATGATTGTGGCGGTCTTGGCTTTGCCGCTTCCTTCCACAACAAGTATTGTGCCTATGCCGTATCTTTTATGCCTAACCTTGACTCCCGACTCAAAGCCGTCGGTATCCGTGTTGTAAATTTTTTCCTGCGGCAAATGGATTATGGGCTTTGAGGGCAAAACGCTTTGCTTTGAGGGAGCGGAGGGAAAAGCGTTGTCGTAATCGATATTCCGATATATGTTTTCTCTTATCCTTTGCAATTTGGACAGCTTGAGCTCGTCCTGCCTTTCTTCGCCCATGGCTTCATAAAGGAAGCGGGAGGGCAAATAATCCTGTTCCCTATTGAAGCGGAAACGCCTTTGGGCGCAGCTGATAAACAATCTTTCTTTGGCTCTGGTAACGGCGACATACATCACCCTTCTTTCTTCCTCAAGCGCCTTGTCGCCTTCGTTTATGGCAAGCATGGACGGAAAAATCCCCTCTTCGCAGCCTGCCACGAACACCGCCTTGAATTCCAAGCCTTTGACCGAATGCATGGTGCCCAGCACAAGCTTATCGTCTTCGTCTTCGTCGTCGGGGCTGCTCTCAAGCGCTATGGTCTGCAAAAGCTCTTCCACTCCCGCATGGGGATTCAATTCGGAATATTCTTTGACATGCGACAATAATTCTTGAATATTGTACCATCTGTCCACATCTTCTTGTTTGTCGCTTTGGAAATAAATCTTTTCCAATTCAAGCTTTTCCACCAGAAAAAGACAAAAATCATAAAGGGGCAAGCGGGCTTTGGCGCCGATAAAATCGGACAAAACCTCTTTGAAGCCGCTCAATCTGCTTTTTACCGCAGCGGATAGCGCGGTGTTGCTCTCTATATCCATTATGCCGTCAAAGAGACTTATATTTTTTTCTTTGCAATAGTTCTCCAAAGCCTCCACCGTGCTGTCGCCGATTCCTCTTTTGGGGAAGTTGATTATCCTTGTCAAGGCTTCGCTGTCAAGAGGGTTTACGATAAGGCGCATATACGCCAATAAATCTTGTATTTCTTTTCGGTCAAAGAATCTGAAGCCGCCGTATACCTTATAAGCTATTCCGCTGTCCCTCAGCTTCATTTCAAACAATCTCGTAAGCGAGCCCGCGCGCACAAGTATGGCGATATCGCTGTTTTTGTAGTTATGATTGTATTTCAAATTCAATATGTTCTCTACCACCCATTCGGCTTCCCTATGGTCGTTGAAAGCTATATTGAACATGGTTTGCGCCCCTTTTTCGCCGCGGGCGCTGAAAAGGCTTTTTTCGCTTCTGTTTTTGTTGCGGCGTATCACTCTGTTGGCGACATCAAGGATTTCTTGAGTGGAGCGGTAATTTTGGGTGAGCTTATGAATTTTGATTTGCTTAAAATGCTTTTCAAAATTCAGTATGTTTTCTATGTTGGCGCCCCGCCAGCCGTAAATGCTTTGGTCGTCGTCCCCTACCACGAATACGTTGTTTTCTTCGCCGCTCAGCATTTTAATGATTTCTATTTGCGAAGTGTTGGTGTCTTGGAATTCGTCCACATGGATATACTTAAATCTTTGCCGATAATGCTCCAGAACATCTTGATTGTTTTGGAACAAATCGATTGTCTTTATCAATAAATCGTCAAAATCCATGGCGTTATTTTCTTTAAGCGTTTGCTCGTACCTTTCGTAGCATTCGGCGATTGTAACGGAATCGGGATTCCTTTGGCCCCTTAGATAATCAAAGTAATTATCGGCGTCCATGGCTTTGTTTTTTGCGGCGCTTATATGGGCGCGGATTTTTGCCAAATATTTTTTTTCGTCAAGGCTCTTTTCTCTAAGGACTTTTTTGACCATTCTTTCAGAACCCGCGTCGTCCAAAATGCTAAAGTTTTGGGTATACCCTACCCTATCCGCATAAATCCTCAATATTTTGGCGCAAAAGGAATGAAAGGTGGATATCCAAAGCCCTTCTATTCTTCCCAGCATATCTTCCAGCCTTTGGCGCATTTCGTTTGTGGCTTTGTTGGTGAATGTAATGGCGAGAATATTCCACGGGCTTATCCCCTTTTCGATAAGATAAGCCACCCTGTAAGTAAGCGTTCTGGTTTTGCCGCTGCCCGCTCCCGCAAAAACCAAAACCGCTCCTTCGGTATCGGTTACGGCTTTTATTTGACTTTCATTCAAACAAGATAAATCCAACTCTTTTCTCCATTAATAATGGTTAACTCAGTTTACTAAAAAAAACGCCAAAAGTCAACTTGGCTTATGGGCAAAAAAATTATGATTACCATAATAATACGCCGCAAGCGGCATATAAATAATATAGCCGGCGCGCGGCTTAACGGCGTAAGTTTAGTATACGCTATCATAGCGATAACCGTTACTAAGCCTCTTCGCCGTTTTTTTATCGCAAAAATTTTGGCTTTCTGTTTGCTTTTTGGCGTTTTATCCCCTTAATAACTCCAATGCAGCGCTTGAGTTTTTCAAGCGCTGCATTATTTTTCCCCCCCCTTTCATACAAATAATACTAATAAAAGTTCGCTATTTATATAATCCTTTCGCAACCAATTCTATCGCCAAATCAAGCGTTTTGTAAGCTTCTTGCTCCTCAAGGGCGCAGGTTTCGAGAATAATCATTTTGTACATTGAATACAATAAGTTCGTCAATATCGTGGTATCGTATTCCTTAAAGCAATCCTGCCTAATCCCTTCTTCAAAAAACATCTTGAAGTGATATAGGATATTGCCTTTCATTTTGTCCGCGCTCATCTCTTCGTTGAGCGTCAAAGGAAAAATTTTCGGGTCGTTAATCAATAATTGTTTAAGCTCCACATCTTGGGACAAATACAAAAAAGACTTTCTGCACAGTTCCCCAAATTTTTCTTTTATGTCCCCCTGCTCCTCAAGAGCTTCCATGGCCTTTTTCAGCCACTTGCGCATTCTGCTTTTGACGGCTTTGTCGTACAAATCCTTTTTGCTTTTGACATATGAATATATTGCGCCTTTGGTCCAACCCATTTCCGCCGCGATATCCTCGACGGTAGCCTTTTTGTATCCGAATTTGCCGAATACTTTTATGGCGGCGGTATATAGTTCCTCAAGCTTTTTTGGGTTTTGCATTTCTCACCGGGGCAAGCAGTCAAGCTTTTATCGCAATGAATTAATGAATATTTTATTCATTTGTTTAGATTGTAGCATAAATAGAAAAAAATGTAAATAGTTTTTTATATTTTTCTTATGCATTTTTGTGGGGGTGCGGGGTTAGAGCGGTTTTATGATTTGGGGCGGTTTATGTATTGATTTTGACAACATTCTTTTTGAGATATCCTTTTCTCAAAGTCGAAAGCGGCTATTGCAAAAAACAGATAAAGATATCAAATATTTTTTTTAACCAAAATCTTCCCTAATTATAAAAAATCAAATAAAATTACTTGCCAAAAACGCTTATTTTTGTTAGAATTACATAAGTTTTTTGAGGAGAGATGTCCGAGGGGTCGAAGGAGCACGACTGGAAATCGTGTGTACGACACAATCGTACCGAGGGTTCAAATCCCTCTCTCTCCGCCATAGACACACGGCGTCAAGGCAGTACCTGCGCCGTGTATTTCTTTGCAAAAAAGCCCTGTTTTATCGCATTTTTAACAGGGCTTCTTTCTTCTCTATTTGGATATTCTTACTTTTGGTTGTTCGTCTATCTTGCACTAATCTTTTCGGGATTTGAACTTAGTACCATTCTTACTTTTGGTTTTCCTACTTATTGTTCGGTTGGTGTCTAACTTGATTACCCCGCAAATTCAAGTTTTAATCAAGATTTTATTCAAGTTCCGCCATCTCAGCAACAACCTATATTACTTGGCTTCTCCTTGTCGTATGATGCTTTCAACATAATCTAGTAAATCATTCTTTAGGTTCTGACGCTCTGGCTTATCAACATACCATATCGAACTCTGACCGTGTCCAAGGACGCCATTTTTACGCGATGAGCGTGGAAGCCGTTTAACTCTCTTGTCTCTATTAATCAAAATCGCATCTTCCGCGTTGCAGACAATGTTATACTCAGCAAAGACACTTTGCCCATTAGTATCAATTATTCGTGTGCTTCTATTATCATTGACTGGTTCAGCGTATACGCGTGCGTGTTGATAGAAACCACAGACTATCCGACCCTCTGATTCACGGGAACAAGTGAAGACTACAAAAACATCATCAATGTAGTCTCCCAGCGCATCGTGGCTGATTACTCTCGATATGCGGGGCAAATTGAGTTTCCCGTAAGGAGGTGTATATCCATAGCACTTGCCATTGTCGTGACGGAAGTTAAAAATCTCGTGACCATATCCATTTTGCTCGACAAATCTACCACCGCCCTTGAGATTTGCCTCAAGACCGTTATAATCATCCATTTCGGTAAGGTTGATGAACACAACCCTGCTGCGGTTAATACTTACGTTCTGCATCGGCATTCTCCTTCTTGAATTATATTGCACCATTTTATGTATGCGGGAATAAGGCAATATTATCTCGTATGGGAAGCGACAAACTCAATTTGCATTTAACCCAAATGCTCTGCTCCCTAAAGTTTCTTTCCACCAAGATTCGCGTTCTAAGATAATATGTTTGTCCACGCGAGCGTTGTAATTCTCCAAAATTGCGTATTGGAAGTTTTGCTTAACATAATCAAACCCGGAATCATCAACTATTTCTTTGAGTAGCTTGTTACCCCCATGACCATTGACTACATAGTTTGACCAGCGCTGCAGAAGCATACCATTTTCACCATATGCCGAACCGACATACTGTTTTCCGCTGTTCTTGTCGGTAATAAGATAGACAGCTTTTTGGTTTTCCAAAGCCGCAACCCAATCCTTCTTATGATTATGTACTATGGTTGAGAGTTGTTCATAAGATAATCGAACCTTGTCGTATCCTGGAAAATCTACCCCGTCAAATATACTTGGTAAGATTTGTTCGACTACCAATTCATCTATAATATTTTTTGCATAAACAACTTGAGTTTGATGTGTTTTTCGGTATTTTACTATAACACGCCCGAAGTAAGGCATGTAGTCTACCAATTCTTCGCCTTCGTAATTTACTCCGTCGTTTACCCCCAACTCTCGTGTAACCTTTTTTATAGTTGATAGAAGCCAAGTATTCCATGATAGCTGGAAAAGGCAAAGCGCAATTTCTCCAACATTGAAGTACCGACGCTTTGCTCTCCAAAACAGCCAAGTAGTATTTACATCATCGGGATTGCGAAGATAGACTTCCATAGGCTCTATCTCACCATTATATTGATTGAATCTAACCTTTACTCTATCTAAATCTGATTGGTTTAGATGTAGTAAGTCATTTAATAATAATAATTTCTGCATGATTTTATCCTCCATTTCGAGCTGTGAAATAAAATTATATAAGCTCATTGTAATTATACTTTTTGTCTTAGGGCGGGCGCTCATGCTTTGTTATAGTTCTTATATTTAACTCTTAAAACACATAAATCCCCCAACCTAACAAAATTCAATATTATTATAACATTAAAGCCCCTTAAACGTCAAGACCTTCCAAAAAGAAAATATGCTTAATTCTTTTCTCGGCCTCATCACCATATATTTCGCCGCAATCTGCTTTGACGCCATAAAAGCACTCATTTTCGTCTAAATCAAGCCAGATTCTTGTACTTATGCTGTTACCTTCTTTGAAAGGGTGTGCGGCATTCCTTTCTGCATATTTATTTATTATCCCGTCAAAGGCATTTCGGGCATTTCTCCAATCTTCTTCAACTTGTCTCTCAAATACATTGCTGGGACAAATGTAAAGCCGCCTTTAGAAATATTAAGTGTCCTGATTTGTCCCAGCAAAGTCATACAATCCGCCAAATAAGTAGGCGTGTTTTTGTTGCAAGCCTTTTAGTTTGATTGCCCCGCAAATTCAGTTTTAATCAAGATTTTTAATCAAGTTTGGCTTATTATAAACTGCCCACCATAAGTTGATGTAACGATTGCTCAGCACAGTTACATTATCATCTTGTAT